>VTLG01003207.1_pt1 | contig 11498 bp, 14 predicted proteins | sample 4694571 | NCBI WGS metagenome assembly VTLG01 (sample SAMN12604809, study PRJNA352737) | marine metagenome | biome: ENVO:00000447; feature: ENVO:00000209|ENVO:00000569|ENVO:01000036; material: ENVO:00002151; isolation source: viral sequences binned using virsorter ... | reverse complement strand
GCCCTGTAGGGCGCTTTTTTTTGAATGGTCGCTGATACCAAAGCCGATTGGTCATTGATACGCGCGCAGTTTTGCGCAGGCGTGCCGGTGACGCGGATCGCCGATGAATTTGGGGTGAGCCGGCAAGCCGTCTATAAGCGCGTGAAGCGGTACGGTTGGAAGCTGGGCGACAAGTTCGACGCGCCGCCCAAGCCGGTAAAGGAAAACGCGGCTATACCCAGCCATCAAAGCGGCGTGCGCGGGTTGGCATCGCCGGAGCGAATGCAAGAGATTGTTGACGCCGTAGGACGCGGTTTGAGCCTAAGTGGTGCCGCCAAGCTGATGGGCGTTTCCCCGGTCGCCGTCTACGGGTGGCGCGATAAAAACCCGGCGTTTGCGATGGCATTAGAACAGGCGTCGCAAACTTTAATAGACGAGCAGCTTCATTCGCTGCGCAGCGCGTCGAAAACGGGAGACTGGCGCGCCGGCAAAGCATTGTTGGACGTGTTTGATCCGCGATTTTCATCGCGCAGCAACGCCCGCGCGCCGGCGGTCACGGTTAACATTAGCGCCGGCCGCGACGACGCCGTGACCGTCGAAAAACCCACGATTTTGGACATGACGGCGGGTGCGTCTGATCTGGTGTCAGACGGGACCGTTGATTAATAACAGCTTTTCCGGCTTGCGCGGTGGCGGTCGCCTCAACGCCGCGCAGCGCGGGGCAGGCGCGGGGGCGCACCCACCCCCAGGCGCCGCCTCGCGCGCAAACGTATGCGTATATAGCGCGCCCGCGCACGCGGTTGACACGAGTTGACAGTTTTAGACAAAAATCAAAAATTCATGGTTTACAGGTGACACAAAAGACCGTCATCGACCTGAGCGACAAGTACGACGCGCAACCGCGTCAGTTGCTTTTGCACAACACAACAGCGCGGCAAATCCTGTTTGGCGGCGCCGCAGGCGGCGGGAAGTCCACGAGTGGTCGCTGGGATTTGATTTACCTGGCTGTCAACTGCCCTGGTTTACAAGCCTACATTTTCCGGCGCACGTTGACAGAGCTTGAGGCCAATCATATCCGCTTCATCCGTGCGGACCTGCCCGAGCCGTTGGGCCAGTGGAATGAAAACCGCAAAGCCTTTGAGTTCTTCAACGGCTCTCGCATCACCTGCGGATACGCCGAAAGCGACAGCGACATTGACCGCTACCAAGGCGCTGAAATCCACGCACTGTTGATTGATGAGGCGGGTCAGTTTTCGCCTTATCAGATCAGCTTTTTGCGCTCTCGTAATCGGCTCGGCGGTTGGAAGCCGCCAGAGCGTTTGGCGGCACAGTTGCCGCGCATCATTTTGACAGCCAACCCAGGCGGTCGGTCGCATCAATGGCTGAAGGCCAATTTCATCGACCCGGCGCCGCCGGAAAGCGTGTTCTACGACCAAAGCACGGCTGATCCCAACGACCCGGCGTCGAAGGGTTGGACGACGATTTTTATCCCCGCGAAGATGGCGGATAACAAATACCTCGACGCTGACTATGCCGGCGCATTCGGTGGCTTGCCTGATGAGCTTCAGCGCGCCTTGCGTGAAGGCGACTGGGATTTGGTGGTCGGCAGCTATTTCGGCGATGTGTTCCGCCGCGAGATGCACATTTGCAAGCCGTTTAAGATCCCGCGCCATTGGCTGCGTTTTAGATCGTACGACCACGGCTCCGCTGCACCGTTTTGCGTGCTTTGGTTTGCCCACGCCTCTGAGGACCACAACACCGGCGACAGATTGATCCCCGAGGGCGCGCTGGTCTGCTACAGAGAATTTTATGGCGGCAACAACAATCGCGGCTTGAAGATGACCGCCGAGGCGATTGCAGCTGAGATGCGGTCGATGGAGCGCGGCGATCCAAAGATCAACTACGGCGTGGGCGATCCAAGCGTTTGGAAGATCGACGGCGGGCCTAGCATTGGCGAGCGGTTTCAGAAGATGGGCATCACATGGCGAAAGGCTGACAACAGCCGCATCGCTGGTTGGGATCAGGTGCGCCGCCGCTTGATGGGCGATGATGGTCTGCCGCACCTGTATTTTTTCGAGAACTGCACGCACCTGATCCGCACGTTGCCCGTGTTGACGCACGATAAGCACCGGATTGAAGACGTTGATACCAGTCAAGAAGACCACGCGGCTGACGCGCTCCGTTACGGCGTGATGAGTCGCCCTTATTTGACCCAGGCGCCAGCGGTCGAGGAAGACCCCTGGCGCGAGCCGACGCTGGGCGAATGGCCGGCGCCGAGGAAGCAAAGGGCTGCACGCATATGAGTGACATCAAACCCGCCATCGCGATTTTAAAAGAGTTCATCAATCAACGCGCTTTGGCGCTTGATCTGCTCCGTGTCATGCAAACGCTTGAGGATGCACCAGCTGAAGCAGCGCGGGCGACCAAGCGTGTGGCTGCGTTGCGAAAAGAGATGGCCGACCTTGAGGATGAGAAAGACAAGCTCGTTGCCACCGTCGAAACTATCAAGGCCGATGCAAAGTTAGAGATCGCCAAGGCGAAAGAGCAGCATGAAGCTGAGATGGCGAAGATGCAGCAAGCGCAGGTGCAGGCTGAGCAGGCCATGTCAGAAGTGCGCGCTCAGCGGCGTGAGGAAATGAAGGCGGAAGAAGAACGCTTCCGCCATGTAATTGATCAGCTACAAGCCAACATTTTGAGGGCCAAGCGCGACGATGAGCAACCAATCGGACCTGTTCGCCGCCGTAAGGGTGGCGGCAAATCGGGCGACGGGAACCTTCAACGAAGCATGGATGGACTTACTAGCTGATCGCGGTTACGGCGGCACTTTTAACGAAGGCTTGATGTTGTATTTACAAAACGCCAACGGCACCAGCCAAGGCAGCTTGCCGGGGCTCAAATCCGCGTTTTCGTCAGCGCAGGGCGGCACCAGTTCTCTGTGGAATGCCGTCAATGACACTTGGAATGCCTCGACTGAGCCGTTTGTCGGCGCAGGCGGTGGCACTGGACGCTGGGGCGACGTGACCACGTTATGAAGGATATTATGGTTCCCGCGCCAGATCGGCGTGGTGCAGGTTACTGGTTGCGCGCGATCAAGGATGCGCGCAGTGCCGAGCGCGAGTGGCGTGATCGCTGTCACAAGGTGATTTCTCGCTATCGCGATGAGCGCGATATGTATGACGCCAGTAGCCGCATGAATATTCTATTTAGCAACACCGATGTGTTGCTGGCGGCGCTTTATCAGCGGACGCCATCGCCAGATGTCCGCCGGCGTTTTATGGGCGATGATTTGCCAGCGCGCAACGCGGCCATCGCGCTTGAGCGCTATCTGAATTACTCAATCGACAGCTACAATTTCGACGCGACGATCCGCGATGCGTTGAAGGATTTCTTACTGGTTGGGCGCGGCACTGTGCGTGTCAAGCTGTCCACTGATACGGTTGAGAAGACTGAGCGCAGCCAAAACTTTCAGCGTACGCCCGAGGGGATGCTTCAGGCGGTCGAAACTGAAACGCTGGTCGAGGAGATTGTTGACCAGCGAATAACTTGCGAGCCGGTATATTGGGAGGATTTAGTAATCCACCCGGCTAGGTGCTGGCGGGAGTGCGAATGGATCGCCTTTCGCCATATGCTTGATAGAGACGAGTTAGAGGCACAGTTTGGGCAGATTGGCTCTGAGGTAGCCTTTACGCACACCCGTGATGGTGCAGCTTACGAGAAAGAAGAAGTAAGCCGCTATGAAGGCCGCGCGGAGGTGTATGAAGTCTTTGACAAGCGTAATCGTGTCCGTCTGTTTGTATCCGAGGGCCACGATGCCGTGTTGGAGCAGGAAGATGATCCACTTGGCCTCGTGGATTTCTTTCCTGTTCCAGAGCCTTTATATGCCATTCGTACGACCGATAGTCTAATCCCTATCGCGCCATTTACGCTCTACCAAGATCAAGTCCAAGAATTAGACATGATTACAGAGCGGATTGCTATGCTCACCGACGCGCTAAAGCGTCGCGGCGTATATGACGCGAGCATGGAGGGCTTGGCGCAGCTGGCGGAAGCTGGTGATAACGAGTTCATTCCGATTGACAGTTTTGCGAGTTTGCTAGAGCGGGGCGGTCTGGCGGCTGTGATGCCCGAGGCGCCGATCACCAACATCGCGCAGGTATTGCAGCAGCTTTACCAAGCGCGTGAGAGCGTCATTGCGACCATCTACGAGGTGACCGGCCTGGGCGATATCCTGCGCGGTGTCAGCGCGGATCGCGAGACGGCAACGACGAGCCGCACCAAAGCGTTTTTTGGCTCGCTGCGCTTGGTCAATCAGAAGCGTGAAGTGATGCGTTTTGTCCGCGATGTGGTGCGCCTCAAGGCTGAGCTTGTGGCTGAGCATCTTGACCCGATTGTCATGTCGGCCGCCACGCAGGTCAGCATCACGCCAGACGTGTTTACGGTGCTGCGTGACGAGATGGGGCGCGGCTACCGGATCGACATCGAAACCGATGAAACCATTGCCTACGACGAGACGCAGGAAACCCAACAGCGGATTGAGGCGTTGACCGCTGCGGGCAACTTCATCGGCCAAGCGGGTCCTTTGGTGCAGAGCGGCGCCTTGCCGTTCGAGGCGGCCAAGATGCTCATCATGTTTGGCCTGCGCGGCTTCAAGAAGGGCCGCGAGATCGAAGACGTGTTGGCTGCTTTGCAGCCGCCCCCACCGCCACAGCAAGATCAGGCAGACCCAGCGGCACAGCTTGCGCTGGTCGAGCGTGAAGCTAGAGCGCGTGAGGCGGAGTTGCGCGCGCAGATCGAACAGCTGAAAGCTGGTCTGAAAGAGCGCGAACTAGCGATCAAAGAGGCTGATCTTGTTCAGACCCGCGACCTAAAGATCGCGGAGCTTCAGCTCGACGCGCAAGAGCTAGATCAAAAAGGTGACTTGGAGCGAGAGAAAATGGCGTTGCGTCAATTGGAGTTGAGCCGTGGCGACGTTTAACGTGGGGCCATACACCTATGCTTCAGGCGCGCAAGCTACGGGAACCCCGACCCAATTTTCAGGGCTTGCCGACGCCATGGCAAACGCACGCCCAGTCAATCCCTTGGATCGCCTTACTGATCCTGTTGCCCGGCGCAACTTCATCGCCGGGCAAGCGCGCAACGAACTGCAAGAGCGGCTCGGCCAAGCGTTGATGCAGCGGGAGCTTATGGGTGACGATCCTGGCCCGACAGCGATGATTGATCCAACCAAGCTGTCAAAGCAGGACGCGCAAAACCTTTTTATGACCGCAACCTACACAGGGCCAGAGTTTCGTTTAAACCCTGGCGCTGATTTCCAGAGCGAGTTTGATGCGCTTTACAACGACCCGGCCAAGCTGGCGCGCGCGTTAATGCAAACGCAGCCGCAAGGTTTTGACGACAGCACGGATATAGGCCCCAAAGAGGCTGAACCCCCGAAAATGCGTGACATCAACAGCATTGGCGATTTTGTCAGCACGGCAATCGGCGGTGGATTTGATGTGGACGGCAATTATCAAGCCGGGTTGCGCGCCGCGTCATTCCCAGGAAATCCGCTCAACCCGTTCAATTTTGGCAGATCGGTCGCCAGCTTCTTTGGTTTTTCACCAGAGCGCGATTTTACTAATGAGGGGCCGATGGGCCTTCCTGACAGCTTTTGAGGTGATTTGATGCCTGCTTCAAAATACAGCCCTAAGCAACGTCGTTTGGCGGCGGTTGCTGCACCGCGCGACAAGATCACGGGCGCGGATTTTAAGAAATTGAAGAAAGCTAAGAAGCGCAAGTGACCAAATATGTTTGGTTTGCGGGTGAGTGGACACCCGCCGAAAAGCTAAAAACCACGCGCCGCGCTGGCCCGTTTATCCAGTCTGACATTCAAGAGTATCGCGCTGTAGGCGCTCCGGGCGCTCCGATGATCGGCTCGCGGAGTGAACACCGCGCAATGCTGCGGCGACACAACCTGACAGAAGTGGGCAACGAGCGGCCCACAAATTTCGGCAACATCAATAAGAGGTAACGCATGAGCATCCGCGAGGCTCTTGAAGCCGCTATGGCTGGTCAAGAGCAATCCGAAACTCCGGCGCCGGTTGAAGAACAGCCGACTGAACAGCCGGAGCCGATTGAGGCGGTCGAGGCAGAGCAAGATGATCTGCCGGTAGACGAGGATGATGACGACGGCGCAGAGGAGCTTGATGAGCCGGCGCCGGTCAACAATGAATACCCAGGCCATTGGTCGGATGCAGATCGCGAGATTTTTCAAGCGATCCCCGAGGATGCTCGTGAATGGGTAATGGCGCGCGACACCGCAGCGCAAGAGGCTGCGAAAGAGCGCGAAAAATATACGGCATTGGAGAAAGTCTTAGCACCCCACCGGGAGCAGTTTGCTCGCGCTGGCCAAGATGAAGCGACGGTAGTCAATCAGCTTCTTGCGGCGCAGCGCTTCTTGCAGACCAACCCGGCGGAAGCAGTGCAGTGGCTTGCTCAATCCGCTGGCGTTGACCTTAGCCAACTGGTCAAGCCTGCGGCACCAGCGGAGGAGCCAGACGAATGGGTTGATCCGCAAATCGCAAGTTTACAGCAACGCCTTGATGAGCAGAACAAAGCCTTGGCAGCGCTGCAAACTCAACAGCAACGTGAGCGTGAAACGGCGTACCTCTCGCAGGTCCAGGCTTTCGCGGATCAAAAGACCGCCGAGGGCGATCTAGCGCATCCGCATATGGAAGCCGCAATGCCTGCGATGGCCGCTTTGCTTCAATCTGCTCAAGCCGCAAACCTGACCGAGGCTTACGAAAAGGCCATTTGGATGACCCCCGAAATTCGGGAAAAAATCATGGCTGAAAATCGTAATGCCGAAGCTAAGGAAAAGACGACACGCGCCAAGCGCGCGAAACGTGCGGCTCGCGATGTGAAGTCTGAAGCGGCGCCCGTGGAGCCTACCAAGCCGATGAGTTTGCGCGAACAGCTTATCGCTGCGTATCAGGCACAAAATTAGGAGTGGAGTGATGGCCAATCCAGGTCTATCAGAAATTGTAACTACTACACTGCGCAACCGCTCGCGTCAGCTGAGCGACAACGTGATGAAGCACAACGCGCTTCTGAACCGCATCAACGAAAACGGCAACAGAAAGCCGTTTACCGGGCGTTCTATTCAGCTTGAGCTTGAATACGCTGAGAACGCGACGGTGTCGATGTATAGCAACTACGACACCATCAACACCACACCGCAAGACGTGCTGACTAGCGCTGAGTTTGATATCAAACAGATCGCCGGCACCGTCACAATGTCTGGCTTGGAAGCAATCAAAAACAGCGGTCAAGAAGCTGTGATCGACTTGCTGGAAAGCCGCATTGCAAACCTCGAAAAGTCGATGATGAACACGCTGGCATCGCAGATTTTCGGCGCCGGCACGAACGCCACTGACTTTGACGGCTTGCAAAAGCTGGTTGCCGATGACCCGACCACCGGCACTGTCGGCGGCATCAACCGGGCAAACTTCTCGTTCTGGCGCAACAAAGTCTATGACTTCAGCGTGCAAGGCGTGACTGCCTCGGCGTCCACAATTCAAACCGCGATGAACACCATCTATCTTGATCTGGTGCGTAACAACGATGCACCGGACATGATCGTGGGCGGTAAGGATTATTTCAGCTTCTATTGGAACTCGCTGCAAAGCATTCAGCGTGTGATGAACAACGATGAAGCAGACGCCGGGTATATGTCGTTGATGTATCTGGGCTCGCCAGTTTTCTACGACGTGAACGCTCGCGATGCGTCGATGTACTTCTTGAACACCGACTATCTGCAACTGCGCTATCACCCAGATCGTGACTTTGCTCCGCTTGAGCCGCGCGACTCGTTCAACCAAGACGCAAGCGTGTTCCCGCTGGTTTTTGCGGGCAACCTCGTGTCGTCCAACTGTGCGCTGCAAGGCGTCATCTGCGCTTAATAGGAGGATCACAATATGTCTAATTTCGTTCCATCGAACGTCAGTCATGTGATCGCTCAAGCGATTGACGCGACTGAAACTACTCAAAACGTGCCGCTCGGCACGATAATTACCGCTGAGGACAAAGACCTTTCCACCGCCTATGGCGTGGGCGAGTTCATTTACCTGAAAGGTGTTGCCTCAACCGTTGTCGGCTCGGTTGTCGTGTACAACAGCGACGACCACTCGACCACGCTGGCCTCGGCCAACGCGGTTGGGCCAATTGCCACCGCCATGTCTGCGTGCGTGAGTGGCAATTTTGGATGGTTCCAAATCCAAGGAAAAGGCGTTGCAAAGGTGCTGGCGGGCTTCGCTGATGGGGCTGACTGCTACCTGACTTCGACCGCTGGCAGCATTGATGACGCTGACGTGGCCGGTGACTACATCCGGGGCATGAAAGGCGCCTCGGCCATCGACACGCCGTCCACTGGCTTGGCAGAGGTTGAAATGTGGCGTCCGTCCGTTGCTGACGGCAAAGATAACTAATCCATAGGAGGATAAGCGATGCCTGGCCATTACGGCGGTATGAAGAAAAAGCCCATGGGTAAGAAGAAGCCCATGAAGCGCGGCGGCGGCAAGAAGCCACTCGGCAACTAATGTCGCTTCTTACAATGGTTCAGCAAGCTCTCCGAGAAGTTGGGGAGTTTGAGGTGCCAGCCACGGTGGTCGGGAATTCCAACCCGACCGCCGTTCAATTGCTGGCGCTCGCCCAAGTGGAGGGGCGCCAGCTTTCCAAGCGCCACGATTGGAATGTTTTGCTGACAGAGCAAACGACCAACATGGTGGCGGATCAAGAAGCCTACAGCTTGCCTACTGATCTGCGGTTTCTCATCAACGCGACGTGGTACGACCGCACACAGCGGCGCCAAATGATTGGCCCTGTGTCACCGCAGCAATGGCAGTTTTTGAAGTCAGAAAACATTGGTGCGTCGTACGAACGATACTGGCGCATCCGTGGCAATCAAATCTTGCTGTATCCGGTGCCGACCAGCACGGATCAGTTTGCATTTGAATATGTCAGCAATGCGTTTTGCGAAAGCGCCAGCGGCACAGCGCAAACCGCGTGGGCAGCTGATACCGATGTCGGCAAGCTAGATGAAGAACTGATGACCGCTGGTTTGGTTTGGCGATTTCTCGAAAGCAAAGGTTTGCCCTTTCAACGCCAGTTTGGCGAATACGAACGCACTGTGACGCGCGCTATCGGCCAAGACGGCGCAGCGCCGACGTTGCGAATGGGCGGCAAATATATGTCGCGTGGCAAATCTTATGTCGGTGAGTTCAACATCAATTGGGAGGGCGTCGCATCGACGTGGGATGGCTAGATGGCGACTTTACAAGGCCAACAGATCAAGAACAGCTACAAAGACCTTCTACAAGTCAGCAACAGCAACAGCGGTGTCGATGGCACGCTGCGTAACGTTGAAGACGGCGAGGGGACTGTTAGCGCGCTTCAGCTGTCGTCTAGCGCCGCCAAGGTCGCTGGCAATCTAACCGTCACTGGCAACGTTGTTTTCAATGACGGCACCAGCATGTCTACCGCTGCCGGTGGTGGCACCGATCAAAGCGTAAAGGTTTCCAGCAACGACACCACGGCCGGCTTTTTGAACGGCAAACTGGTGGCGGGAAGTAATATCACGCTGACGGAGGGATCGGACGGAGGAAACGAAACCCTCACTATCGCCGCAGCCGGCGGCGGTGGTGGCGGTGGCATCAGCAACGTCGTTGAAGACACAAGCCCCCAATTGGGCGGGTCTCTCGATGTGCAGACCAATTATATCATCACTGCTACGAGCAATCGAAACGTCGAGGTGGCCGCTCATGGCACTGGCAAATTCGTGGTCCGTGGCAATACAAACCCAGGCGCGATTGCTCTAAACTGCGAAAATAACTCGCACGCAATTGTTGTAAAATCACCAAATCATGCATCTGGAGGTAACTATGAACTGACGCTGCCGACCGCCGATGCAGCTGGGGCTTTGGTGAGTAACGGTAGCGGCACGCTGAGCTTCAACACGCAACTAGGAACTATTGGCGGCTTGTCCAACGCCGATGGGAATTTCATCGTGGGGACGGGTAGCGCTTTCACCGTGGAAAGCGGCGCGACAGCGCGCACCAGTTTGGGCCTCGGTACGATGGCTGTCGCCGCAACAAGCGACTATCTGGCGTTGGCTGGCGGTACGATGACGGGGCAGCTGGTCGCTCATAGCACGGGCATCCAATTCTCAGATGGCACAAGCCTGACCACGGCGCCCACCTCGGGCATATCGGCCGGCAAATCAATCGCGTTGACGATGGTTTTTGCATAGGAGATAAAAATGGCTAACCCAAATATTGTCAACGTCAGTTCCATACTTGGCCAAACAGCCACGGCGACACTTACAACAAGCGCTGCTAGTATTGTCAGCAATGCAGCCTCGTCAGGCACCATTTTGAAGATCGGGACCATCATATGCAGTAATATAGATGGCTCTTCAAACGTGGATGTCTCAATCGCTATTAACTCGGCTGCGGCCGGGGCGGGGTCGGACAAATTCATCGCAAAGACGATTGTTGTGCCGGCAGATAGCTCTCTTGTGGTGATTGACAAAAATTCGCCATTTTACTTGCTAGAAGATAAGTCCATCACGGCGCTTGCATCCGCGAACAGCGATTGCGATATCACCATTAGCTACGAAATCATCAGCTAACCATGGCTCGCCTAATCGGCAATATCGACGCGACCGGCTCGCTGTCGACGAGCGTGTCTGCGCCCGCGACAAACGCCAGTGCGGTGAGCCTGTATCTGCCTTTCGACACTAACGTAAACGACGCCAGCGGTAACGGGTTTAGCGTAACAGCTAACAACGGCGCGGCAGTATCTTCAGCACAGGCAAAATTCAATTCCAGTTTAGCGCTCGACGGCACAAATGATTATTTGACTGTCGCCTCCGGCTCTGAGTTCCAAAATTTCAATAGTGAACCATTTACGATTGAGGGTTTTTTCTACTGCACTGAAGACACGACCAGCACTTATCAAATCATCATGAGTACCGGCACTGGCAGTAGCAACTGGCGAATAGTTCTACAGCCAAGCACTAAACTCTTTGAGTTTTATGACGGGGCTGCCTACGGAACAAACAGCAGTTGGACTGCCAACACATGGCACCATTTTTGTGTCTGCGGCGATGGGGCCAAGGTGCGTCAATTTATCGACGGCGTGCAAATTCGATCCGATGCAAACACAAATGTTACTGCGGCAAACACGAATATCACTCTCGGCGTTCACCCAGGGGGCAGCAGTAATTACTTCACGGGTTACTTAGACGATATTCGGATAACAAAATCTGTCGCCCTGTACACCCAAAACTTCGTGCCACCGTCGCAAGCTGTCGGCGCGTCGCTGAGTGGCACGAACGTGACGAATAGTACGACCGATTTTACGTCGCTCTATTTACCGTTCGACAGTGACGTAAACGACGCCAGCGGCAATGGGTTTACGGTGACAGCCAACAACGGCGCGGCGGTATCTTCAGCGCAAGCGAAATTCAATTCCAGTTTGGC
>VTLG01011983.1_pt1 | contig 11499 bp, 18 predicted proteins | sample 4694571 | NCBI WGS metagenome assembly VTLG01 (sample SAMN12604809, study PRJNA352737) | marine metagenome | biome: ENVO:00000447; feature: ENVO:00000209|ENVO:00000569|ENVO:01000036; material: ENVO:00002151; isolation source: viral sequences binned using virsorter ... | reverse complement strand
GGATTCAAATTTGATCCAACAAGACCACAACACATTCGTCAATTATTGGCGCAAGGTTCAACCACATCCGACGTTGTTCGTTACGTAAAAGAAAGCGGATATTCAAACGGCGCCGACATCACGGCCGAGGGTGCGACCTTTACACAGTCCGATTTTGACATGACTGCAACCGACGCAAACGTCAAAAAAATTGGAACGTATTTCAGAATAAGCGAAGAGATGTTGGCCGATACCGCACAATTGACTTCTTATTTGTCAAGCCGTGCGCCGGAAAAATTGTTGGACGTTGAAGATGTAAACATTTTAAGTGGCAACGATTTGGGCGGGATTGAAAATTCTGCAACTACATTCGCCGCCGGTAATTTAGCCGACGCCGTTGACAACGCAAACGAATTTGACGTTATTGTTGCTTCTTTAAATCAATTAGCATTGGCAAATTACAACGCCGATACAATTTTATTGAACCCAACAGATTTTCACAAAATCCTATTGTTAAAAGATAGTCAAAATAACTACCTTAAAGAACAAGTTTATCAAGGTTTACAACCCGTATTTATGGGCGTGAAAGTTGTTTTAAATAGCGCTATAAGTGCCGGAAACTTCCTTATTGGAAACTTTGGCGTTGGAACACAACTTTGGGTTCGTGACGGAATAAATGTTGAATTCTTTAAAGAAGACGGAACAAACGTTCGTGACGGTTTTGTGACTGTTAGAGTTAGCGAGAGAATCGCATTGACAAACTACTTACCAAACGCGTTTGTTAAAGGTTCATTTGCAACTGCAAAAGCAGCATTGGAAACACCGTAATTCTACGGAATACCAACCAAAAACAAAGGCCTGGATTTATTCCGGGCCTTTTTTTATATAAAAAAAACACAAAATATTTTTTTAATTGAAAATTTTTTTTTAGTTTTGTTTAAATGTTTCACTAAAAAGCACAAAACAATTATGAAAACAACAACCGGATTGACAATAATTCACGACGGGAATCGTGTAAATGTTTACACCAAAAAAGAAATCAAAAATTTGGAATCTCAAAGCAAATTCGATAAATTTTTAAATACAATGTTGAACTTTTTGAATATTAAACTATGGCGTGGGGTTTAGATTATTTTCCGGACGATGAACCGGAATTCGAATGTCGTGTTTGCGGCGTCAAATTATTTGAAGACGTTTTTGTTTGTTCAGATATTTGTTTCAAAGCCGATCAACTATGAAAAAATTTCTTAACTTTGTTTTAACAATGTTGTTTTGGTTTTTTGCAACACGTCAAATGTTTCTTTATAACGATATTATCGGAACAATATTTTTATATCTTATCGGCTTTTCGTTGGCCTTAAATAGCGAAGATTAATTTTATTAGTTAGTTTGATTTGAAAAGGCGGTTATTAATTTAACCGCTTTTTTTTATAATTTTATAAAATGAATCCAAATCAATTTGGTTGTTTCGCCGAATACCTTTTCGCCGTTGAAGCTATGAAAAATGATTTGTTGGTTTCGTTTCCGCTGCTTCATTCGTCCGTTTATGACTGCATTGTTGATTCGCCAAAAGGATTGTTTAAAGTGCAAATTAAAGCCATTAACGAACAAAACAGAAAGCGCAACCGAATAAGATTGTCCGACAGAAATCAAAACGAATATAAAACAACGGACGTTGATTTTTTTGCCATATATTCCAAACAACGAAACGGTTTTTTCATAATTAAAAACGACGGCGTTTTGAAATCGTTTACATTGGGAATGAAAAAATATTCAAATAATTTTAATAACTTTGCATTACTTTAATGTTTTTCATATTGTTTTCATTCGGAAAAAGCGTCACAATTTTAAGTGGCGCTTTTTTTTTATCTTTACAAAAATATTTAGTTATGAAATTAAAAATCAAAACTTCAATTTTAAGAGGCGAAAAACGTTACAATGAGGGCGACAAAATCGAATTACCGGATTACATCGCCGCCAATTGGATTTCCAGGGGTTACGCTTCGCCAATAATTAAAAAGCAAAGCAAAGCCAAAATTGAAACAAAAGAATTGAAAGTACAACAAATTGAAACAAAAGACGATGCGACAAGTTAAAATAAACACAACAAGCGGCGTTGAATTATTGACAACGCAAAACGTCAAAGATTATGTTCGCATTGATACAACCGCCGACGATACTTTAATCGCTGCAATGATTTCACAAGCGCGGATTTGGTGCGAAAATTACATTTCGCGTGATATTATGCCAAAAGGTCGAAGCTATTATTTAGACAAAACAAACGGCGTTTTTGATTTGCCATTTGGTCCGGTTGCTACAATTACCGAAGTTTCAATAAAAGGAATCGTCACAACAAATTATGAGATTTTAGGATTGAAAAGAGAAACAATTGAATTAGATCAAGGCCCGGCCGAACGTGTCAAAGTTATTTATAACACAAACGGGTTGAACAATCCGCTAATTAAACAAGCGATGCTTCAATTGATTTCAACGTATTACGACAATCGCGCGGATTTTGTGACCGGAACAATTGTTTCAGAAATCCCAACAAGCACAAAAAACATATTAACGTCTTACAAAGCAATGTTCATTTAATGCAAGCCGGGAAATTAGATTCTAAAATCACAATAAAACGTTTGACAAAGGTCGCGGACGGTTTCGGCGGTTACAATTCAACATTGTCGGACGTTGCAACGGTTTGGTGCCATTTAACACAAATTAAAGGCGAAATAAAGGACAAATTTGCAAAAAGAGGTCAATACATTGACGTTGAAATTACAATGCGTAAAAACACCGCCGATTTGATTCAGTTGGGCGACGTGTTCACATTAGAGGGCGCGACGCAAAAATATAGAATAAACGACAAATTTGAATTTGATTTGGATTTCTTTACAAAACTATTGGCGACAAAATCACAATAAATGGACGTAAACATAAAAATAAACGCTTCGGATTTGTCAAAACTCAACAAAAAGTTGGACAAACTTCGCGCGTTTGAATCTCAAAAAGTTTCAAATGAATTAGGAAAAACCGGCCTGGAAATCGTAAGGTTGGCAAAACGTGCCGCGCCGGTTGACAAAGGCACGTTAAAACAATCGATTAGCGCACAACGAAGCGGTAAAACGTTGAATGTGATTGCCGCGGCACATTATTCGCCTTATGTTGAATTTGGAACCGGTGGCCGCGTTAATTTGGACGACATGTTGCGATTAGGTATTCCCGCAAGTTATGCCGCACAATTTAAAGGCAAAGGCATTCGCGACGTCAATTTGCCGGCGCGTCCGTTTTTTTTCAGTTCCGCGCGCGTTGGGTTTCAAAATTTATTCAATCGCCTAAATGGTGAAATTAAAAAAGCAATAAAATAATGAAAGACGCAATTCGATTTGTACGCAAAGCAATTATAACAAAATTAACCGGCAACGTCACAATTGACGGTTCGGCGGTTTCGGTTTACAATAGAGTTCCAACGGACGCCGTTTATCCCTTTATAAAAGTTTATTCAGTTTCAACCGACGAAACAGATCAAAACCAAACGTCATTCACAACCGAAACAATCACACGAATTGAGTGTGTGACGCGTTTTAGTTCAAACGACGGCGGTGAATTAGATGTTAACATAATGGTTGAACAGTGTTTGGAACAATTGCGCACGCGTTCCGCTAATTATATTAATTTAGTAAGTGACGGATTTAATGTTTACACAAGCGTAAACGAGGGCGTGAAATATTTGGAAGACGATTTGAGTGACTTTACATATTACCGGGCAATCATTGAATTGTCAAACAAAATCGAACAAATTTAATAAAATGAATGATTTAAAATTATACTTATTGAACACCTTTTCTTTTGTGATTTCATTCACCGCGATTGATGAAATTTTAAAAATTGTATTATTGTTGATTTCTGTTGGGTACACCGCTCAACGTTGGTACTATTTAAACAAAAACAAAGACATTGACAATGACTAAAAATTTTCAAATTTCTGAATTCGCATGCAAAGGAAATTTAAAAGGTTGCGAATGTAAAATGACCGCCAACGTCAAAAACAATATTTTGAAATTGGCCGAACAATTACAGATTTTACGCGATTATTTGGGCGTTCCAATTAAAATAAATTCCGGTTTTCGTTGCGCCGATTACAATGACAATCACGTCAATGGCGCCAAACATTCACAACACAAATTGGGAAAAGCTGCGGACATCGTGGCCGAATCAAAACACCCACTTGAATTGTATCGTTTAATTGACGAATTAATTGAAATGAAAATTCTAAATTTCGGTGGCGTTGGAAAATACAATACATTCACCCACGTTGACATTCGAAATCAGAAAGTTCGATTTGATAAAACAACAAAATAATGGCAAAACAATCTTATAAAGATAGAAACGGAACAACGCGCGTTGGTGATGCTTTGCGGTGGTTGGTTGCGCGTGGAAAAGATGTTGCGCCGGAAATTTTGGACATTGCCGGGAACATCACCGGGATTGAATCATTGAACAAATTAAGCGATAAAATAAAAAGCGACGGCGAATTGTCCGAAGCCGACAAAGAAATGTTGTTGGCGGAATTGGAATTTGACGTCATTGAAATGCAAGAGGTGACAAAACGTTGGGTTTCCGACAATGCAACCGATTCGTTTTTGACACAAAACATTCGGCCGCTTGTATTGGCTTTTTTAACGTTGACGTTGTTTATATATATTATTTTGGATTCGTCGATTGGTGGCTTTAATATTGCGCCACAATGGATTGATTTGTTGTCGTCGTTGCTGCTGCTTGTTTATGGCGGTTATTTTGGCGCACGTTCAGCGGAAAAGATTGTCAAAACCTGGAAAAAATAAAATGGCAAAAAAACAAATAAATTCTTTTTTTAAAAAGCAACGAAAAAAACGTCCCGGGCGTCATTCCAAAAACAAATCGTTGTCCCAACGCAAAAAAAAATACATCGGTCAAGGTCGAAATTAAGCCAAAAACAACAATTTTAAATTTTGTATTTTTGTAGATAATAAACAAAAAAAAAATTTATGGCTTCTAATTTATATTTTTCAAGCGATTTTCAAAAACTTTCATTTGGCGACAATGGTTTGCGTATCGTTCCGGCGTCCGGAACATCAAACGCGGGTGAAAACTTTTGCGCAATTCAAGCAATCGAAGCGTCAACCATAACGTGTGACATTGACGCCGCGGCCGGTGATGCTTCAATTACGTCTTTGGCGTTGCCCGCCGGATCAATTATTTACGGTAATTTTGACGACGTCAATTGTGCATCGGGCAAAGTGATTTGTTATTTAAGATAATACCAATTCAATGATTGGGTTAGGCCTTAAAATACAAAACGCCATTGTTTTACAAACAAGCGAAATTCCGGCATTGTTGTCGGCGTTGGAAACGCGCGCAACAAATTTTGAAAATTCCGCCGGAACAACGACAATATTAACCGCTTTTGAAAATATAGAATAGATGAGTAATTTATTACAAAAAGCAAGTATAATTTTGACGCCGACGGCTTATTCGGACGGCGATTTGCATTGTATAAAACCAAACACCGCAACGGGTGATTTTGACTTTACAAGAAGCACAACCGCAACAAGAGAAAATTCAAGTGGTAGTATTGAAAGCGTTGCAGCTAATTTGCCACGTATCGATTATTTAGGTGGAACCGCTCATATTTTAATAGAACCGCAATCAACAAATTTCAGTAGAAACAGCGAACAACCCGCAACGTGGCATTCAAGCGGCAATGTAACAATAACCGCAAACGCAACAACTTCGCCAGAGGGTACAATAAATTCATCTTTGGTGGTTGTAAATGGAAGTGGTGGTGCAGTATATGCAAGAAATCTAAATAACTTCCCAAGTGGAAGCGGAACACAAACCGTGACATTAAGTTGTTTTGTAAAATACTACAACAATCAATGGGTTAGATTAAGAAGTGCTTTTTTTAGTGGAAGTGCCGCCAATAGTAAAAGTAGTTTTTTTGATATTCAAAATGGTGTTTTAGGAACTGTTGATTCAAATCACACCGCTAAAATCGAAGATTATGGAAATGGTTGGTATAGATGTTCAATTACTTTTGACATTGACAAGGATACTGATAATAATGGATATATGCAACTTGAACCAATGAGCGGCGACAACACAAATACATTTGCCGCAATAGGTCAGGGCTTTTATGCTTTTGGTTCGCAAGGTGAAGAATTGTCTTTTATGACTTCTTATATACCATTGCCGACAAGTGCATCGGTAACACGAAACGCAGATGTATGTGATAATTCAGGTTCAAGCGATTTAATAAATTCACCCGAGGGGGTTTTGTATGCTGAAATTGCTGCCCTTGTAGATGATGCAACAAGACGAACCATAAGTATTTCAGATGGAACAACATCAAATCGAGTAATGTTGAGATATGACAACGCTTCTAACAGAATACAAGGTTTTATTCAGGTTAGTGGTGCAACAAATGGCAATATTAACACAACTTCTTACACCATAACAAATTTTTTAAAAATAGCTTATAAATGGAAAGCTGGTGATTTTGCTTTATGGGTAAATGGCAGTCAAGCCGCTACAAGTACCGATGCAACTTCTTTTAGTGCCGATACTTTAACAGTGATTGATTTTCACACGAATAACAGTGCGAGATATTTTGGCAAAGTTAAATGTGTTGCAGTATTTAAAGAAGCATTAACAGATGCACAACTAACATCTTTAACAACATAAAAATAACATTGTAAAATTTTGTATTTTTGTACAAATTACAAAAATGGCAATTTTAGACAAAGCAAAATTTTTATTAATCCCGTCCGGTTACAAGTCCACAAAAGTTTATTCAATTTTTCCAAGTTCCGGCGCATTTGATTTCACGTTTGCGCGCACCGGTGACGACGCAACGCGTCAAAATGTTAGCGGTTTAATCGAAACAAAAAGCGCCAATGTACCGCGTTTGAATCATTACAATAGCGGTTGTCCGTCTTTACTTTTAGAGGGTTCCGCGTCAAATATTATATTTCGATCAGAAGAATTTGACAATGCGTCGTGGACCAAAACAAACATAACCGCAACGGCAAATCAAATCACATCACCGGACAACACAACAAACGCCGACAAAATTTTAAGAACATCAACGTCGGGTTCGTTTGTTTTACAAGCGGCGACAAAGTCATCGGCGGCAGCTTTGCAAATGACAACGTCGGTTTTTGTTAAAGAAGGTGAAGGCGATTATTTTTCAATTAGATGCCGAGGCGATTTTGCAAACCGCGTTGAAGCGCGTTTTCGTTTTAGTACAAAACAAATTTATCAATATGACAATTTTGGCACATTTACCGCCGGCAAAACAAAAGTTGAGGAATACGGCAATGGGTGGTTTCGCTTGCAATTAGAATACACAACAGGAACCGCAAGTTTTGTGACAACAGTATTTTCGCCGAGAGCATCGGACGGCACCGTTGACGGAACAAACACAACGTCAACGTCATTTGTTTATTTATGGGGTTGCCAGGTTGAACAATCAGTCGGCGCAAGTACATATATAAAAACCGAAGCGACCGCGGTCACACGAAATTTTGATGACTGCGTCAATACGTCCACATTTACATTGGGCGCCGATGCGACTTTTTTTTATGATTTTGAAATTGACACATATACCGACGATTTTTTGCGGTTGTTGTCCATTACAAACGCGGGCCTGACAAAGTATTTGCGTCTTAATTCTAAAAAAGACGGAACAAATTATTTTGGTTATGTTCGCGCAACATCAAACAATGGGACGGCTAATTCATTAATAACGTCAAGTGAAAATTTGATACCATTTTTTCAACACAATAAATTGGCGATTCGTTTGTTTGGTAATTCTTATAAAATATTTTTAAATGGTTCACAAATAAAAGCCGGGACGGTGACGGGTGATTTTGACGTTTTGAACGGCGAAGCAATTGTTTCAGATTTTGCCGAAACCACAACAACAACCGGAATGACGCGAAAATTGTTTGCGCATGCTATATTTGACGAAACATTGACAACGAGCGAATTAACAACACTAACAACACTTTAAAATAAAAAAAATGATAGTTAAAAAATACGAATTTCCAAGCGAAAAAAAAGCGGACGAATACATTAAAAAATTAGGCGTTATAAAAGACGACGAGGGCAACGAACACCCGTCGCACAAAAATTCAATTGTGAAGTTGGGTTTTATTTGCATAAAAGACGGCGAATATAATGACGAGGGCGAACAAATACAAGCGCCGGAGTTTGCGGACAAATATTCCGTTGACGTCCTTTGGCACGATTCAATCCGTCCGATTGATGAGGAAACAGAAATAGAGGGCGATTTGCCGTTGGATTTATGGTCCGATTATGAAATCGTTTTGGACAATGAGGGCGTTCACGAATTTATGGGCGTTAAATATATTACCGAATAATTAAAATAAATAATTCGTATATTTACAAAAAATTTAATAAACTTAAAAAATAAATAAATGGCAACAACGGGAGTTTTTAACGGGACAAACTTATTATTAAAAATTGAGGGAACAACGGTCGGTCACACGACATCTTGTTCGCTTTCATTATCAATGGACACGCCGGAAGCGACAACAAAAGATTCCGCCGGATTTTCTGAATATATCGGTGGAGTTAAAGGCGGTGAAATATCATTCGAGGGTTTAATTGCTTATGACGATTCATTTAATGCAATTCAAGCCGCGGACAATCTTCTAAATAGAACACAATTAACTTGTATTTTTGGAACAACTGAAAGCGGTGACGCGATTTATACCGCCGAAGCATTTTTAACATCTGTTGAAATGTCCGGCGAAATGGAAGCGGCAACCACTTACTCCGGTTCACTTACAATTACAGGCGCAATCACAAAGTCCACAAACTAAAAAATTTAAAGTTTATTATTTTCGGCCGCCGTCATTTTTTGGCGGTGGCTTTTTTATTTATTAACGACAAACAACAACAAAAATGGCAAACAAACAAAAAGGTTACATTGACATCAATGTCGGTGGCAAAAAACGGACACTTCATTTTTCAATGAATTTTTGGTCGGAGTTTACCGAACAAATGGGAATTTCACTTCAAGACATCGGAAACGTTTTTCAAAACGGTATATCATTAAAGGGATTGCGAGCGCTTATTTATTCGGCAATATTAGCAAACGACCAGGAAAACGGAAACGATGTTGATTACAATATTTTTACCGTTGGCGCGTGGTTGGACGATTTGGAAGCGGAAACAATCAATGACATTGTGAACGCGATGTTGCAATCCAAAATTTTAGGTAATTCACTAAACGCCGAAATGGAAAAGCCGGGAAAGGTGAAGCCGTCAAAAAAGTAAATTTTGAAACTTTAACCGATTATTATATCGGGTTGATTGGCATAAAACCAAACGATTTTTGGCGGCAAACCTGGCGTGAAAACGGATTGATCGCCGAACATTATCACAACAACATCAATTTGCAATGGGAACAAACGCGGTATTTGGCCGCGATGATTCACAACGTCCAATGCCAAAAAAAATCGCAAATGCTGAAACCGGAACAATTGTTTGAATTGCCGGTTGACAAAAAACGTCAAGTTCAACGCGCCAAACCAAAATCGACACGTGAACAAATGGAAGCATTTGAATTAAAAGCCAAACAAATGACGAACAAAAAGACGTTTAAATAAGCACAAAAAAACGGCAAAAGTACCTAAAACGGACATTTGATTTAAGGCGCTTTTTAGCCGTTTTAAGCGGTTTTCATACCGCTGCGGTATATATATACCAAAAATTCGAGAAAATTCAACAGTCAAAATTTACCTTCGTATAAAATTTAAAAAATTTTTTAAATTTTAATGCGTCTTTTTTTTTGTATTTTTGTCTAAAATATTCCTTTTATGGCCGAATCAAATTTAAAATTAAACATCACCGGCGATTCGTCGAAACTTAAAAGCGCATTGTCAAGCGCTTCGGCAAAAATGCAATCTTTTGGTTCCAAAATGCAAAACGTTGGAAAACAAATGTCCACACGTTTGACGTTGCCTTTGGTTGCCGCCGGGGGTGCTGCGATAAAATTTGCAAGTGATTTCCAGGAATCAATGAACAAGGTTGATGTTGCATTTGGAAACTCACGAAATGAGGTAAAAGAATTCGCAAAAACAACATTGAAAGAATTTGGAATTGCCGAGGGTTCCGCGCTTGATATGGCGGCATTGTTTGGCGATATGGCAACATCAATGGGATTGACAACAAGCGCCGCGGCGGGAATGTCAACCCAATTAGTTGGTTTGGCCGGCGATTTGGCGTCTTTTAAAAACATTGATATTGAACAAGCGCAAACGGCATTGGCCGGCGTTTTCACGGGCGAAACGGAATCATTGAAAAGATTGGGCGTTGTTATGACCGAAGTCAATTTGAAAAACTTCGCAATGGAACAAGGAATGAACGCCAATATAAAAACAATGTCACAAGCGGAAAAGGTCGCTTTGAGATATGAATTTATAATGGCAAAAACGGCAAACGCCCAAGGTGATTTTTCACGAACAAGCGGTGGCGCTGCAAATCAAATGCGTATTTTTCAAGAATCATTAAAAGAATTAGCCGCGCGATTTGGTGAAATTATTTTGCCCGCATTTACAAAATTAGTGACTTTTTTGAATGGTTTAATTCAACGATTCGGCGATTTGTCGCCAACGGTTAAAAAAGCCATTTTAATATTTGGCGGCGTTGTCGCTGCATTGGGACCGGTCATTGCAATAATTGGAAGTTTATTGACAATGGCGCCGGCAATCGGTGCCGCATTAACTTTGATGACCGGGCCTATTGGTTTGGTCGTTGCTGCATTGACTGCGGTTGGCGTTGTTATTTATAAAAATTGGGCGGGTATAAAAGCAGCATTGATTAAAGTAGGCAATTATTTTATTGAATTATATAATAATTCGTTGCCGATACAATTGGCCGTGGACGCAATAATTATGCAATTCAAAAATTTGGTTGCGGTTGGAAAATTTGTTTTTTCAACATTGGTCACAATCTTAAAAACGGCCGGAAAAAATATTGTTTCAATATTGGGTGGCGTTGGTGACATCATAATGGGGATTTTTACTTTTGATCCGGACCAAATAAAAGCCGGTTTTGTTAAGGCGTCAAAAGGTATTAAAGACAATATGATAAGCGCGTTTAATGATATTAAAACCGACGCGAAAACATTGGGTTCAAGTGTTGTTGATAATTTCAACGAGGCATTAGAACAAAAACAAATTTCGCCAATTGTCGTTCCGGTGGCGGTTGTTTCAGCCGGTGACGGCGGTCAAGCTGCGGCCGGTGACGGAACAACAACAACGTCCGGTGGCGGTGGTGGTGGCCGCGCTGCGGTTTCAAGTGTTTCGGCGCTTGAATCCGGCGGTATTATGACACCGGTCACAAACGCAATAAAAGCCGACACGGCGGGAATCCCGGACGCAATTGCCGAACAACAATCGGTTTTGTCCGAACAACAACAAATTGCAATCGCAAACGCAATGGCTTTTAATT
>VTLG01016019.1_pt1 | contig 11501 bp, 5 predicted proteins | sample 4694571 | NCBI WGS metagenome assembly VTLG01 (sample SAMN12604809, study PRJNA352737) | marine metagenome | biome: ENVO:00000447; feature: ENVO:00000209|ENVO:00000569|ENVO:01000036; material: ENVO:00002151; isolation source: viral sequences binned using virsorter ... | reverse complement strand
ATACGAGCTGCAATTATGGCTGATACCTTTGGAGGTACTGCTGGTGCTAGTGTTTCTCAGATAGGTAACGGTTTATATATTACTAGAACCTCTGGTAATTTCAACGTAAACACACCAGTAGATACTTTACTTAATGTGTTTACAGATAGAGTGAATGATGTAGCTGATTTACCTAGTCAATGTAAGCATGGTTATGTAGTTAAAATAGCTAATAGTTCTGCTGAAGAAGATGACTATTATGTACAATTCTTCGGTAATAATGATAGAGACGGTGAGGGTGTATGGGAAGAATGTCCAGAACCAGGCAGAATGACTTCATTTAATGCGGCTACTATGCCAATACAATTAGTCAGAACAGCTGCTAATACCTTTACTGTTAATCAAATTGCTTGGGATCCATGTCCAGTTGGTGATGAAGTAACAGCACCTAAACCTAGTTTTGTCTCTGGTTATGGGACACAAGGTACCAGTGAACTTGATCCTGCACATGCTGATTATAAAACTTTAGATACAAACAGACTTAGATATATAAACAAACTTCTATTCTTTAGAAATAGAATGATACTTCTAAGTGATGAGAATGTCATAATGTCTAGACCTGGAGACTTTTATAATTTCTGGCCTAAGACTGCTGTCACTTATACAGCTACCGACAACGTTGATATATCGTGTAGTTCTGAATTCCCAGCTATTGTTTATGACGGGATACAGGTAAACACAGGACTTATATTATTTACTAAGAATCAACAGTTTATGTTGACTACTGACTCAGACGTATTGAGTCCTAATACTGCTAAGATAAACGCTTTATCAACGTATAACTTTAACTATAATACTAACCCCATCTCACTAGGTACTACTGTAGGCTTCTTAGATAACGCTGGTAAGAACACACGTTTCTTTGAGATGACAGCTGTACAAAGAGAAGGGCAACCTGATTTAGTAGAGCAGTCTAAAATTGTCTCTAAACTAATTCCTAAAAATATAGGTACTATAGCTAATTCCAGAGAAAACTCCGTCATATTTTTCAGCGAAAAAAATAAGGACGAATTATATGGTTATCGTTATTTTAGTTCGGTTGAGAAAAGAGTCCAGGCAGCTTGGTTTAGATGGAAGCTAAGTGGTAACATCCAACATTTAGCTATGTTAGACGATGCTCTGTATGCAGTAGTACGTAATGGCACTAAAGATGTCCTACAAAAATTCTCCATTAAATTAGAGGATTCAACTAATTCTTTAGTAGATGATTTAGGTACAGACGCAACTACAGATGATATCACTTATCAAGTACATTTAGATAATGCAACGTCTGTTGCGCATACAGCTTTAACTTATGATGCTACTAACGATTGGACTTCATTTACCTTACCTGACGGCTTTAATAATAGTGATGGTCAGTTGGCAGTCATATATAAACCAACAGGTTCAGATAAAACTTTCCAAGGTATGGTCGAAGAAGTCTATACCTTCCAGTCTGGAGGCACTAAAGTTAAACTAACTGGAAACTGGAAAACATATGACCCTCAGCAAGAGGATGATAATAGTACAAGCGATGATGTAACTCCTACAGGCAATCTAATTCTTGGTTATCTTTATGATATGGAAGTGAAATTCCCTACTATATATTACCAGAAACCTATGGGAGAGAGTTATAGGTCTGAGATTCAAGGTTCATTAGTTCTTCATAGACTTAAGTTTAGTTTCGGACCATTAGGTGTATACGAAACTATACTAGAGAGGGTTGGTAAACCTATTTATAAGGAGCTATATGAAGCCGTTAAAGCTGATGAATATGTTTCTAACCGTGTTCAGTTTACACCCGGAAGTAAGGCTACAATACCTGTATATGAGAAGAATACAAATGTAATTGTTACACTTAAATCTACACATCCCTCACCTGCTACATTATATTCAATGACATGGGAGGGTGACTTTACCACCAAATTCTACCAACGTGTCTAAATTAGATCAATACGTACACCCTATTACTGTGGAGGCTGCCCTTGAGGTGGCCTCTAATTTACGTCCAGATGACCGTAGAGAGATTGAAGAAGGCTGGGGGCTAGATCCTATAGTTCACCTACCTGAAGCTGCTAGAAATGGCTCTGGAGTATGGTTTGAAGTGCCTAACGGCAAGACTGCCGGACTGGCTGGAGTAGATGCAGGGGGTATTATATGGATGATATGTACACCAGCTATACATGAGTATCCTATAACTTTTGCAAGAGAAGCTAAACGTTTTGTTGAGAGTAGAACAGAACCTTTATTATGGAATATCGTTGATAAACGAAATACCGTCCACTTAAAATTACTCAAATTCTTAGGGTTTAAATTCCTACGTGAAATTAAACATGGTCCTAACCAATTATCCTTTATAGAGTTTTGCCGTGTGCTTAGGAGAACAGGCTAGAAATGCCAACAAAACTGCTGAAAGGCAGTACAAATATCAACTAGCTCAACGCGAACGCAACTGGATGAATACACTTGCTTTAACTAATGTTGAGCGGGTTCAACATGAGCAGACCATGGACGCTTCTCATGTTGGTTTAGCCAATGCGTATGCAGAGATACAAGAGAAGTATAGAGATCAGATAGGTAAAGCCCTTCAACAAGATGAAGTTGATTGGAAAGAATACCTATCAAAAGGAGAAGGACAACGTTTAGCAGCATCTGGTGTTACTGGTAGATCTGCTGAGAGAATAGCTTCTAGAGATTTAGCTTCTTACTTAGCTAAAGGTTCACGTAAGGCGTATGAACTTACACATATGAGAAGAGAATTAAGTAAAGCAGGAGCTAAAGCTGCAGGACAAGCTAGGCAAATGCAACTTCAATCCTTTGCTAAAAATAATATTGTCAAGAGTCCTGATCTTCAACCACCTAAACCTGTATTCCAAAATGTTGCAATGGCTCAGTTTAAAGAAGCCTTGAGTATTGCAAGTCAAGTAGCGACTATTGCTACACCATTTATACCTAAATAATCGACATGACTAATCCAAATCAAAATATAGATTATGCCAGTAATGTTTTATCAACCGGTCCTGTCGATTGGGTTTCACCTTTAGCTGAACACTACAAGGATGATGAAGAGAAACGTAGAAAACAGGGTGTACTCTTAGAAAAGCAGGATAAACAAAGGGCAGATGCAATCAAAAGCAACTCAGTAGTTGATCTAGTTACTTCGGTAGCAAAGTTCTCAACAGCTGCACGTAAGATGAAAGCTGCTATAGATAAAAGGAATGCCCAACGAGAGGCTGATGATAATAAGGAGATGGAAGGTTACATCAACCTTTTAGGTCCTGATTATGGTGATGATTATATTGAAGCGAGTAAACTATTATATAAAAAAACAGTAAAAGGCATAACAATAGATGAAGAAAGATTAACAAAGCTTCAAGAGAAACTAAGGTTACAAGAAGATGATGATCCTCTAGCATCTCAAGCACGGCATGCTATAATGAATGCAAAGGGTAGTACTTTGATTTTTGCTAAATCAATGTTCGCTCGTCAGCAGCTTCAAGGGACTAACGAATCGGCAATGCTGGATGATTTTGTAAATGACCCAGACCGGTTTAAAGAGTTAAATGATGAATATAATGCCGCTGATAAATTAGGAAAGGAAGCCGTACTTAGAAAATATCAACGTACAAAACTAGCTCATTTAGATTTAAATGCTTCTACTTTTGCAGCTCTTCTAGGTCCTGAAATTAAAAGACAGCAGCAAACAACAAGAGGTATCTCCCGTGCTAATGCGATTACAGAGATATCAAGTATAGAAGATCAAAACCTAAATACGCAAATAAAGTCTGCCTCAAAAAGTGGGACTTTTTCAGATGCAATACATAGTGTAGCGGATCACCTGGTAAACAATGGAGGCTTTGTTCAAGAAAAAGACGCTAGTGGTGCTCCAATAGGCCCAACAGTAAGGCAACAGGTACAAACACGTCTTTATAAATCTCTAAAACGTTTGGCTTATGATGGTGATATTACTAGCAGTGATTTAGAAAGTTATTTAACATCTCAATTTAAATCCCCTGCTGGGAGTGGACCAGATAAACTAGCTGAAACTAGTAAAACTTTATTCACTAAAGATCAAGTTAATGACTTAATAGATAGTGCTAAGATAGGTGATACTCGTTATCTTGCAGTACAGAAAGTGAGAGTTGACAAGAGTTTACCTGACTTAGAACTAAGGAAAAGACGAGGTGAGGATGTTAGTGTAGAGATTGCAAAAATTAGAAGGTTATACCCTGATGAGGCGATGGGTAAAAAACTAGATAATATAGAAAACATTGTAGTTGATAATGATTCTGAGGAAGGTTCTTATGATTTTGAAAGGGCAAAGTTAAACACTCTAAGGAAGAATGGAATGATGGGAACCATGACAGATGCTCAGATCGATGCAATCCCAAATTCAAAACTAAGAAACGAGATACGAGCAGAAGTTAATTTAATTAAGAAAGCACGTACTGAGCAGGGATATGAGGAAAGGTGGTTAGATCTTGTAGCAGCATCAGGACTTGGCCGAACTTTAAAATTGCAAGACCCATTAATGCCAGCAGGTGTAAAAGTTAGAAATGATTTAAGAACTTATTTTAGAAGAGAGTTTGAAAGACTAGTAAGGCTCGATCCAGATAACCCAAATAACTATAATACTGCTATAACTGCTACTAAGAAGTATTTTGAAGCACATGGTGGTGGCGGGGATCACAGTGACCAAGGAGGAGTTGGTAAATTTGCAGCGCATAGCGATGGTAAGTATGACAATTATGAAAAATATGATCAAAATAAAACTAACAGATACGATCATTCTAGTATAGGTTCTAGTAAGGGTGAAGAGAAGAAGTACACTAAAAGAGTACTAGACGCTATTAGAGAGGTTACTGTAGAAGGTGATGCTAAAATATCACGCAATACTGTCATTGAAAAAGTATTAGCTGTACCACATTCAATATTAGATGCAGAAGATATCATGGGCGCTTATGAAAGCGGAAAGATATCACAAGAGATAATGCTAAAAGCGAAGCAGTTAGGTATAAATGCTTTTCAGCTTTTACAGGCGCAATATAATGCCAGCAAGCACTTGCCTGCATATCAAAATTTTGATGAATCTGCACTTCAAACATTAGATGAAGAGAGTGAAAGGTTGACAGCCTATGAACAGCTTCTAAGGAATACTGGTCAGAATGATTTAGTATATATACTTAAACGTGTTCAACTTCAAAATGCTTCGCCAAATCAATTAACTAGACTTGAAGCAGCACTTAGACAGCCGGAAACAACCGAACTTATAGGAGAGAAAGTCGAAGCACAAAATCAGATAGTTGAAGAAAGATTATTAGAAATTAATAAAAAGAAGGCTAAGGCGAAACTAGAAGCTATAAATACAGAGGCTTTGAAAACCGAAGCTGAGAACAATACAGGGGAGTATTTCAGAGACGTGGAGGATGATAGAACTGATGAGGAGTTAGACGAACAATTTACTAGCCAACCGGGTGTATTTTAACTAATGGAAAACGAAATTATTGATATTGACTCTATGGATGCTTCTCAATTAAAGGAGTATCTTGGAGATGAATATCAAACAGAATTATCTACTGAAGAATTATCTACGGACAATTCAGAAGAAGTAGATGTTCAGCAACCTTCTGAGGAAGGCGTGACTGCTACGGAAGCAGAACCCACAGGCGGAATCCGTAGTATGGGTCAAGTTTATGCAGACAGGGCTAATGAAGGGCAACCTATACAAAGGCCTGGACTAAGGGGTTTTTTACATGACACAGTAGAAGGCACAGCACGTAATTTATACCATACTGCAGCACCTATTGTTGGTATTTCAGATACCCTTATTGATACAGTTAATTTCTTGTCAGCGGGTGATACGTATGATATACCTAAACTCCCTGAATATGAAAGTAAGGTATACACCGCTCTACGTAATATTTCAGGACTTGTGATACCTTCATTAGGTTTACGAGGTATGATGCTAAAAGCAGGCGCTAAACTACACGCTGCAGGAACCGCTACACCTTGGTTACAAACCCTAGGTAACAGTAGATCTTTCCAATACTTTTCTAAGTTTGGTATTGATATTGGTTCAGGTGCTTTCGTAGATTATGTGGCAGAGCAGAATCAAGAAGATGATAACTTAGCTGGTACTTTAAAAAACTACTGGCCTCAGACATATCAATGGATACCTGAAAGTATAGCTACAGACGCAGATGATTCAGCAGGTGAGAAACGTGCTAAGAATGTTAATGAAGGTGCTATCTTAGGAGTAGTAGCGAGTGTTGTAGAAGGTGCTGCTTATCTAACTAAAGCTGGTGCCAGCCTAAAACGTACTGCTAGATTTGTACCAGATAAAAGTAGTAACGTAAGTGACAAAACACTCAAAGAACTGACAACAACTGATACTAGTGGTGTTACTTATTCTAATTTACCAATAGAAAATAAAGTCCTTCAAGGTTATGCTGAGAAGGAAAATGCACTAAACGAACTTAGTGAATACTATATCAGTAAAGATCAAGAACCTCCTAATTGGCCTCTATTTGATGAAGGAGAGAAATTAGTACGTACTGTAGATACTGATGGTGTCCCCGGTGCTATGGCTGATGCTGCTCAGATCCAGAATAATATAGAATCTGGTTGGGGTAGACTTGGTAATTTAGTTAGTGAAGCTGCTAGAAAAAGAGGTATAGAGTTTGAAAACCTTGCTGGCAGAACACTTGTTAGTCAGATTACAGATCAAATTAAAGCAGCAGGCCCGTTCAGTAAGACTCTTAGGTCAGGTACAAGGATATCTAAAAATATTATCGATGAAGCTGGTAAAAATTTAGCTGCTACTTTATTACACCCTAGAGTAGATGCTGATGATATTCTTGGAATTTTAGATGAATTTAAAAGATCAGTAGACGGTTCTCCGATTAGACTTGCAGGTAAAAAGGGCGTTAGTTCAGCTGTTAGGCAATTAAAGAAGCAGATGCTAGACTTAGATGTCCATAAAGCTAGAGCTTATCTAGCAACCTCAGAGGCAGGTCAAATAGCTGACTTTGCTGAGGGAGCTAGGTTAATGGAAGAAGGTGCTTCTATTAATAGAACTATTGATTTAATGGCGGATCGTTTAGAAGTCCTTACAGTAGAGAAAGGGTTAGCTAGTTTCGAAGCAAACTCTATGTTAGCTAATATGAACACTTGGAATAGTGCTGTAGAGACAGGTGATACACGTGTAATGGGTGCAGCTGCTGAAGCAATACTAGACGGTAATAACAGTAAACTTACAGAAATTATACCTAAAGCTAAGGCTTGGTCTCAAACAATAAAAGAGGTAGCTAGAGAAAACCCTGAGTTTCTAAAACCATTCTTACTTGCTAACGAATTTACTGATGGTAATGTAGATCAGCTTTATAAGTTACATGCTTGGGCTGGTGAGAATTTAGGTGTATTCAGGAAAGCTATCTATGATCAAAACCCTGATGTACCTTCTATTATCAATAAAGTATGGTGGGCTAATTTATTTAACTCTGCTCTATCAGCAGTTGGTACACCATTCAGAGCTGGAGCTGGTAACCTAACCGGTTTACTTGGTAGAGGCACAGCAACTGTATTTGGTGCTGTACTTGAAGGTGACTTTATAGCTGCTCAAAAAGGTATGACTGCTCACTTTGCATTAGACGATACCCTACAAAGGGCTATGGACCATATGAGATTGGTCTTTAGAAAAGCATCTAACGATCCTAAAAGTGTAAGTTATGTAATGCGTAGTGACGTTGCAATTAAAGCAGAAAAAGGTCTAGATACCTTAAGGGCTTATGCTGACGCCGCTTCTGAACAAGGAGAAGATGGTGCTAAAATGCTATTAAGTGTTTATGAAGATCTAGATGCTTTAGCAATGGACCCTGCTTTACGGCTTGGTAGTAATTCAATGACTGCACTTGACGGTTTTGCTAAGTCAGTTGTAGCCAATACAGAAGCTAAGTATACTGCTATTAATAAACTAGTTCAATCAGGTGAGGAGATTACAGATAAAAACTTAAGAGCTGTTTCTGAAGAAATTTATAACAGTTGGTTTGATAAAAACGGAATTATCAGTAATGATAATGTAGACGCTATTACTAGTGAAATAGCTTTAAATGCTGATTCACCTGTGGTAGAAGGTATGAATAATTTTATTAAACGTTTCCCTGCTGCTAGAGCATTCATCTGGTTCCCTAGAACTACTGCAAATGTTATAGATACATTTGGTAAATGGAGTCCAGCTGGTGTATTATCTACTGATTATCAAAAACTATGGGGACCATTAGGTAGGAAGAAATCAGGTGATTTCAGTAATGAAGAGATGATTGATTTCTTAACAAGTAAAGGTAGAGAAATAGATGAATTTTATCCAGAAACCTTTGAAAGACTTAGACATGAGACTAAAGGTAAGGCAGCTATAGGTAGCTTATTTGTTACTGCTGCTGGTTTTGCAGCTATTAATAACAGATGTACTGGTACAGGTCATTATGATCAAGCTAGGCAGCGTCTGAGATTACGTAGTGGATGGAAACCTAAGACTTGTCCAGTACCAGGTACTGATAAAGTAGTTAGTTATGAATGGATGGGACCGATAGGAGACTGGTTAGCGCTTACTGTTGATGTTGTAGATAATTTTGATAGCCTAACATCTGGAGTACAAGAGGATTTATTTAATAAACTATCGTTTTTACTTGGTTCAGCTATTACTAATAGATCTATTTTATCTCAACTAGAACCTTTACATGACGTATTACAAGGTAACGGTGCAGCAGCTACAAGATTTATTGCTAGTTTTGGTAATAATACGGTACCTTTAGGTAGTTTAAGGAATGAAATAGGTAAGATACTATACCCTGGCTTGCGGCAAATACGTTCTGAATTAGGAGAAGCTCTAAGAAATAGAAACGCTTTCTTAGATGCTGTAGACCCTGAACGTGCTTTACCTCCTTTAGTTGATCCTATCGACGGAAAACCTGTAGGTTATCAAGAGAATTGGTTCATTAGAGTGTTTAATAGGGGCCCAATTAAGATTCACGATAAACCATCTAAGGAACGTCAATTCCTTATTGATATAGAATTTAACAGCTCTCCTACTATGAATTTAAGTCAAAGAGGTGTTCAACTTGAAAGCCATGAGATAGCAGCTATTAATAGTAAGATGGGTGAGATGGGTATATATCAAAAGAAAGTACGAGAGATAATGAAAGATGCTGAGAAGCTAACATATACAGCACCTAATGGTACAGTATATAAAGGTTTTGTTAACATCATACGTGCTCAAAGAAGAGGTTTCATTACATCTGAAATATTAGATACTACTAAATTCGCTAATATTTTCTCTAGACTCACACTTGCATACGCACAAACTAAGCGTTTAGCTGAAGATAATCTACATGAACCAATGAGATCTGGAATCAGACAACGTGAATATGAGAAGCTGAATTCTGATCTAAACCAGAAAAAGGGAGATGTAGATCAAATTTTAGAAGATGAGGGAATCCAAGAAACATTAAACATGCCTAAATAATTATGCCATATACAACTGAAAGTAATTACACAGGCGATAATTCTAATAAAGAATTTACAATTACCTTTCCCTTTTTAACAGAGTCAGATGTAAAGGTAAGAGTTAAGCCTTCTGGCGGGGAGTGGGCCACGCAAACAGCAACTACTCATTATTCAATAGCAGGTACAGTTCTTACATTTGTAACTGCACCAGCTGCTAGTGCAAGTATTCAAATTTTTAGAGACACTGATATCGATAAGAGTAATTCTGTCTTTCAATCAGGTTCTTCAATCCGTGCTCAAGATTTAAATAATCTAGCTAAACAATTTTTATATGCTGCCCAAGAGTTTGAACAAGCCAGTACTACTCCATCTGGTACTGGTATCGCTTTAACTGCAGGTACTAAGAATCATATTCAAGTTAATAGTGCTAATGATTGGACTATTGTACCAGGTTCCCTCACTACTTCTTTAGGAGAGAATAGTGTTGATAGCCTTAACTATGTAGATGGTAGTATAGATAATGCACATCTAGCTGCAAACTCTGTAGATAGCGACCAATACGTGGATGGTTCAATAGATCTAATTCACATGTCAGCTAACTCAGTTGACAGTGATCAATATGTAAACGCTAGTGTAGACCTAGAACATTTATCAACTGCATGTAGAGGGAGTGTAGAAACTCCTGTAGGTACTGTTATATGGTACGCAGGAAACTCTGCTCCTACTGGTTATTTAAAATGTAATGGAGACGCTATTGCAAATGGTAGTGGTACTACACAAGGTGTTACTACTAATTTCGCAGCTCTATACGCTATAGTTGGTGGAAACTTACCTGACTTACGTGGTGAATTTATACGTGGTTGGGATGATAGCAGAGGTGTAGATGGTGATCGTAATATAAGAACTACTCAAGGTGACCTTACTGAAGCACACACTCACTCTGCAACAACAGCTAATACAGCTTTAACTGGATCCATAACCGGTATTTCTGAAAGTTGGCACAACAACGGTACTGCTTCTGGTGTCTTTACAAAGACTACAGTAACAAGTCGTTCTAATACGCCGCAACATGTAGATAGTAGCGATACAGATGGTTTCAGCTTTGATGGAGGCCACAGCCACACAACAACTATTTCTAGTACAGGCGGAGCTGAAACTAGACCAAGAAACTACGCCTTACTTGCTTGTATTAAATATTAAAAAATAATGGCAACTACCGAACAATTACATACAGCAACTGGTACTGCCTCCACCGAGTACTCGTTCCCTTTTCCATATTTCAAAGAGGGTGATATCGAAGTCACTGTTGACAACGTTATCCAAACTCAAACAACTAAATACACATTTCCAACGGCTACAGCTATTAAATTTACTGCTGGTAATATACCGGCAAATGGTAAGTCAATTAAGATATATAGGAATACAGATGTAGATAGTCTTAAAGCGGTATTCTCAGCGGGATCTTCTATTAGAGCATCAGATTTAAATAATAATCTGGACTTGGTTCTATATGGAGAACAAGATAAAGTAATAACAAGTAAGATCAGTAATGATGCTGTAACTTCTGCTAAACTAGATACTAATATAGATATAGCTGGTACATTTGATGTAACAGGTGCTACTACACTTGATAGTACATTAAATGTAGCAGGCGCTACAGTAATGGATACTACGTTAAACACTAAAGGAAACGTAGATTTCGATGCTAATTTAAACGTTGATGGTACTTTAACTGTTGATGGTATCTCTACACTAACAGGAGCTGTCTCAGCCCCTGGAGGTGTTACAGGTGATTTAACAGGTACCGCTTCTTTAGCTACTAGTATCACAGCTACAGCTAATAACTCTAATAATGAGACTGTTTACCCTACATTTGTAGACGGTGTATCCGGTACACAAGGTATTGAAACTGATTCTGGGTTAACCTATAACCCTTCTACAGGAGTATTAACCACTACATCAGTAACTGGAAACCTTACAGG
>VTLG01011982.1_pt1 | contig 11502 bp, 19 predicted proteins | sample 4694571 | NCBI WGS metagenome assembly VTLG01 (sample SAMN12604809, study PRJNA352737) | marine metagenome | biome: ENVO:00000447; feature: ENVO:00000209|ENVO:00000569|ENVO:01000036; material: ENVO:00002151; isolation source: viral sequences binned using virsorter ... | reverse complement strand
GGTACAACTTCAAAGATGGTGTCCAAAGCGTCTCCATAAGTGGTCATAAATTAATCGGCTCCCCTGTACCCTGCGGAGTAGTTTTGGCGCTAAAAAGCAATGTGGGGCGGATCGCCAGAGCCATAGAATATGTCGGGACGCTAGACAGTACCGTTAGTGGTTCAAGGAACGGTTTTACTCCAATTTTATTGTGGTATGCCATAAAAACTAAGGGTTTTAACGGACTTAAGAAAATTGTGAGAAATTGCACCAGAACAACAGAGAAAGCTTTAAAAATTTTCAATGATAATGGTGTAAAGGCATGGAAGAACGACGACGCCATTACCATAGTATTCCCAAGACCAAAAGAATGGGTGGTGAAAAAGTGGCAACTCGCAGTACAAGATAACGACGCACATATATTATGTATGCCCCAAGTTACCGAAGAGCTAGTAAAAGAACTAGTTAGAGATATTAATAAATGAAAATACTTTATCCATTAGCCAAGAGGTTTATTGCTGGTCATAATTTTGACTCAGCCAAGCCAAAGATACAAAGGCTAATGAACGAAGGCTTCGAGGTTTCTATAGATTATTTAGGAGAATTAAGCAAAAATCAAAAGGATTGTGAAAAAGCTAGAGACCAATACCTTGAAATAATAGACTTCTACAAAGATCAAAAGATTAATATATCAATCAAGCCGACACAGTTAGGACTGCTGATGAGTAGGCAGTCAGCATACTTTTTCCTCTCCCAAATCCTCAGAAGAGCTAGAATGTTCGGTCACACCGTAAGACTGGACATGGAAAATTCTTCTGTTACTGGAAACACGATTTGGCTATGCTTGAGAGCGAGGTCGGAAGGTCACGAAATTGGATGTGCCCTGCAAGCCAATTTACATAGAACAAAAAGTGACTTGATTCGATTAATCAAAGCTGGAGTGTCTGTAAGGTTAGTTAAAGGTGCATATAAAGAACGCGAAAATATTTCTTGGACAGCCTATAACGATATAAGCGCGTCATTTTTTGACTGTGCAGCAACCCTCAGATCACTAAAAGGCAATAAGCCCGCGATAGCGACCCACGACGAAGAAATACTAGAGGACATCGAATTCATGTTGCCAACCCCTGAATACTTTGATTATGAGCTACTTTACGGAATACGCAGAGATTTACAAAGAGACTTGAAAAATAAGGGATATAATGTTAGAATCTATGTACCTTTTGGAGAAGATTGGCTACCGTATGCTCTCAGAAGACTAAGAGAGTGGAAAAATTTAAAATTCGTACTCACGAATGTGATTAGAGAAATATTTAGTACCAAATGAAGACTTTTACAAAATGGTTCTTATTGAATGCTGTTATGTTTACGGCGATTTTTTTCGCGGAACAAAAAGAAGCGGTCTCAACAATGATTGAGAATGACCTGTCCTATATTTCTATTTTGATAATGGGGTTGTATGTTACAGTATCCGGCTACATCGGTAGATTGTGCTACTTGTCAGATAAAATAAACGACAAGAAAAAAGAAGAAGCCACCCAATGGCTCAAGTCCCGCTCAGACATCGGTTGGTTTGCGGCAGAGCATTTTTTCTCTTTAGGTTTACTTGGTACGATTGTTGGTTTAATTTTTGCAACCCAAGGAAGTTTAGACTCATCGCTCCCTACCAGTGAGATAGTAGCAGGGCTGAAAGAGGGCCTGAACACAGCATTTTATACCACGGTTTGTGGTATAGTATTCAGCTTACCATTACAAGTACAATTAATGGTTTTAAAACATAAATTAGAAAACGAAAATGAAAAATAATAACGAAACTAAAATTGATTTTAGCGATGAAATCAGAGCAGCCAAAGAAGGTAAAACGCTAAATAAACCCTTCAGAACTCCCGGCGGTCCAAAAAAGTTTTCCGTCTACGTTAAGAATGAGAAAGGTAACGTGGTAAAAGTTAACTTTGGCGATCCAAATATGGAAATTAAACGCGATGATCCCAACAGAAGAAAAAGCTTCAGAGCGAGACATAATTGCGATAACCCCGGCCCAAAAACCAAAGCGCGATACTGGTCATGCCGTCAGTGGCGTGGTGGTAAAAAGGTAGAAGGCTCAGAGGCGACCGAGTGGGATGGTGAAACCTTTGTTGAGGAAAAAGATTTATTAAACATTTGGCCCGCGCTGGCTGAAGCTGAAATCTTAGCGGAAGAGTGTGAGGAGTGCGAGTCTGAAGCAGCCCACATGAAGCCAAATAAAAACGAAAGCCATGATCAATACATGACTCGGTGCCAGAAAGCTGGACACTCGAAAGAGGAGTGTATGAAGTCTCACGAAGGTCACTCTTTTGAAGATAGAGGTGGAAACCCTGTTGGTCTTCAACAATCTGAGGTAGAAGTTCCCTCGGACGCTGCAGAAGAAGACGAGCCAATGAAAGAGAAATACGCAAGCCTCTGGGAAAACATCAGAAAAAAGAAAAAACGTATGGGCAAAAACTATAGGCCCGCAAAACCGGGAGACAAAGATTACCCAGACGAAAAATCCTTAAAGAAAGCGCAGAAGCCTAAAAAGAAAAAGTGATGAAATTAATATGAGGAGATTCTTTTCATTCAGACCTTTCATTGACGTTTTATTTTGCTGCCTCCTTATGTTGGTAGCAATCCTCTTCCTGCTAAAGACTGAAGAGGAAAAAACCAAATCTCGACCGCCTAATGTTATATACGAAGTGGTTCTTACATGGGATGCCGAAAGTGCGGATGATTTAGATTTATATGTCCAATCCGCTTCGGGGCATAGAGTCTCATTTAATCGCAGAGAAGGAGGTCAGGGGAGTCTAATAAGTCTGGATCACGATGCTTTAGGAAAAAGAAACAACTCACTAGAGGAAGGAGTACAAGGCACTGTCGTAAAATTTCATGAAGAAATAGTTTCCTTCAGAGGGGTAACCCAAGGAGAAAACATAGTCACAGTTCATGTCTACTCGAAGGTTGATCCAGAGCCAACCCCAGCAACAATTAAATTAATTAAAATAAAACCATTCAAAGAAGTAATAACGAAAAAGAGAATTTTTGAGGAAGTTGGGCAAGAAAAAACAGCATTCCGGTTTACAACAGACAGTAACGGTGCTATTATTGGAATAAGTGAATTACCAGCCAACTTGCGAAATTCTCTAACACAATGAATACTAAGTTATATAATATGCTAAAGCTTTCGGCGGAATCAGATGTCGCCAAAGCAGAACTCACCCTAGAGCTATTGAGCGATAAAGCGGCAGGCATAGGGGATCATTCAACCGAAGATTTTTATAAAAATGCAGAAGAAGCGCTCGCCATGCTTGCGGACGCGCATGACAGATTGGAGACGTTAAATAAATATAAATAAAGCAGCGCATGAAGAAGCACTATTTATCAATCGCTACCAGCATTAAAACCGTTTTCCCAAAGGACGTACTAGACTGGTTTTTGTGGCATAAATATTTAGGGGTAGATCATTTTTATATTATTGATGACGGTACGGAGCCGCCCGTGGCAGAAATTTTAGAGCCATACGCGGACGACATTACATACTTTAATATAGAGAATAAAAATAAACTCAGAACGCATAGAGAGATTATCAAAGAGATGTTTCATCGCCACAAGGATGAGTCTGACTGGATAGCTTTTATGGATGAGGATGAATACTTGATGCCTTTATCCAGCAAAACCATAAAAGAGTTTCTTCGGTCAGTAGAAGATAAAAGCGCAGTTTATCTTCAGTGGAGAGTGTTTGGTCCAGAAGGGAGGATGGAACCCTTTAGTGATGATGAAGTCATAATGGACGAGTACAGAACTTACAGCTACGCGTGTCAAGGTAAAATGATAGTCAATACGAAACTAGCTGAAAAAGTATGTGAGCATCCCGGTTACGATCAACATAGATTGGTTAGAGATAATGTTGTGAATTGCTACGGTGAGCCAGTAGAGCCTGAATACCTTGATAAATTTTACTCACAGCCATGCGGAAGAAATGCTGTAGATGTGCGACCAGACATGCCATTCGTTATAAACCATTACGCTTATAGAAGCCATGAGCATATGATATATAGACTTTTTGGTAGGGGCTGCATCCAGCGAAAGGACACGCATGAATTCTTAACAAAAAGATTAATAAGAGAGCTAGTTAGATTCACAAACCCCAAGGGTCAATACTTAGACACTAATTATATGCGTACTTTTTTATTCAAAGATCACAAGAAACTAAGAGAGGGGTACAAGCGCTTCTATAAAGATCAGATGGGCTAATTGTGATAGACCATGATCATAAATTTATTTTTGTTCACATCCCCAAAACAGCGGGCACTAGTATGGAGGTCGCATTATCAGATGCTTGGAATAATCAGCAAAAATATTTTGTAGGTAAAAACAATTATGTAGATGTAGCGCCGTCTTCCTGCCCAGTCACGCACTTCTCTATAAAACAAATACTCAAGGTGCACCCAGAAACGCGGGGCTATTTCAAGTTTTGCTTTGTTAGAAATACTTGGGACAGGCTACTAAGCGCGTATATGTTCCGCCATAATCACCACACGATGACTCATAAAAGAAAATATGAATCACTTAAAGGCTTTATTGAAAACGATGGGCAAACAGGGAATCCACACACGCACAATCAGCTTAAATTTATATTAGGTGATAATGGAAAAATAAACATGAATTTTATAGGTAGATATGAAAATTTAGAAAATGATTTTAAAACAGTTTGCGACCGAATTGGAATACAGTGCCAGCTATCTCGAATGAAGGCAACAAAGCACGAGCACTACAGCAGATATTACGATCAAGAGACTGTAGATTTAGTTTACAAAAAATACAAAGAAGAGATAAATTACTTTAATTATGAATTTGAATCCAAATAAATTAGTTTTCGTGCATGTACCCAAGTGCGCGGGTACTAGTATGGCTAGAAGTTTACAATCCAATAAAGACCACGTTGTTTACCACTGCGCTACAAATAGGGGGAAGGAATGGCTCACAAAGAGTAATCCCGATAACCGCCTAAGAGTTCTAGACTTTGATTCTTCTTGGTATTCTTTCGCATTCGTTAGAAATCCTTTTGACCGTATGGTTTCAGCATGGAGGAGTAAGTGGGTAAGTGGCCCCACTTATCGGAAAAGTTTTTTAGAGTTCTTACATTACATAGATCAAACTGACAAGGAATTTGCTAAGAGTCATACCTATTCTTTTTTAGATCCCAGACAAAAGTTATTCAATGAAGACGGCACTCAAAGAGTTAACTTTATTGGAAGGTTTGAAAATCTTAAACATGACTTTGATTCGGTTTGTGCAATAATGTCGATCGGCAAAATTACACTATCTCACGAGAATAAGGGGAGTCGCGGGCTTTATCAAGAATATTATAACGAAGAGGCTAGAGCCATAGTAACAGAGCGGTACAAAAAAGATTTGGAGAAATTTAATTATGAGTTTTAAATTTCCAGATTATGGTAGCAACCACCGTAAGTACGTTGGAGGCTCAGATACAGAAATGTGGTATCACATAGGTAAGATACAATACCATTTTTTAGTATCTAGCGGACTTAAACCATGTCATATCTTCTTGGACTTAGCTTGTGGAAGTTTGAGGCTTGGTCAGTGGTTAATACCTATGTTAAATGCGGGAAATTATTACGGCTTGGATGCACGCAAAGATATGGTTCAAAAGGGATTAGATAATGAAATACTTTATGATGTAGTTAAAGTGAAAAATCCTCACTTTTCATTCAACCATTCTTTTGATTTTAGTTTTATAGACACATTCGATTACGCAATGGCTCAATCTTTATTTACGCATTTATCTATGGAATGCATAGAGTCTTGTTTTAAAAATATTTCAGAAGTAATGAACAAAAATAGCAAGTTTTACTTTACATTTAAAAAAGGAAATAGCGATACTAATCCTTCAGTGGTAATGCACCCCGGAAAACTCTGGAAATATCAAATTGAAGAACTAGAAGAAGCTGCGGGTAAATTTAATCTGAAGTTAAATCACATAGGAAACTGGAAGCACCCCAGAAATCAAAATTTAGTATTATGCCAGAAAAAATAAACTTAATGAGCAGAAGAGCCGTACCCCATACAGATGAGGACGGCAGAAATATATTGGTGGGGCTAGACGAGCTATGCAAAAAATATATCACTAAAGAAACAGTAATGGTAGAACTTGGATGCCTTTACGGTATGTCTACTTGTTTATTTGCGGAATATGCAAAAACAGTGCATACGATTGATCATTACCATGACCCATTTAGAATAAGAAAGCACGAAAATATAATTTACCATAAAGGTCAATTTAAGAGAATGCTCCCGAAGATCCAGCATCTTTACCCAGAAAAAGTAGATCTTATATACATAGACGGAAACCATTCATACGAAAAGGTTTGCGAAGATATTGAAATGACGCTACCTTTAATAAAAGATACTGGCTATATCTCTGGTCATGATTACGTTGATCTTGAATACACTGGGGTTATTCAAGCCGTTAAAGACAAGCTTAAAGTGAAGCCGGAAATTTTTTCGGATTCTAGCTGGATAATAAAAGTGTCGGATTTACAAGAATGATTTATTTACTTTATGGTCAGCCCGCGTCAGGCAAAACCACTCTAGGTAAGCTATTAGCGGAGCAGGTCAACACCCCCTTTATCATTGATGGGGATGAGTTCAGAGAGATGTTCACAAATAAAAACTATGGAAGAGAAGGTCGCGAAGAAAATATTAGAAATGCAAATGCAGTTGCCACATACTTAAACAAGAAAGGCGAGCGCATGGATTGGCTTGCTATTTACTGTAGAAAAGCTGATGGAGTACAAGGAGTTCTAGTCAATGGCTCAGATGTTGTTATGTGCTTAGTTAACCCCTACGCCCATTTAAGGCAAGAGCTTGCAAATAATAACGAAGGTAAAGTTGTTGAGATACTCCTGCAATCCACTAGAGACTTGAGAAAACAGTACCATGTAAAAGATTTTGAAGCGGGTAGCCCTGACCACATAGTTACCACGGATGATGACACAGAAGCCACTTGGAAGAAAATTAAGGAGTTATTAAATTTATGAGACTATTATTAATAATGTTTTTTTATTTAGCTGGGTGTTGTTGCCCCACCTGCGAGCAAACAATATATTACAGCCCGAACGGTAAGCCATTTCCGACCAAATGGGGTAGTCCCCCAGAGATACAGACAAAGGATTACCGCCCATTACCCTATGGCTATGGTCATGGAAGCAGCACGCTTTATCATTGGATAATGCTCAAAAATAATAAAAAATAACTAAATGAAAATACTTAAACTTTTAGCAAAGCCATTAATCTGGATAAAAGACTTCCAAGAGAACGCTGTACTGTACCTCACTAAAAAGGCAGACAAAAAGATTGGCGCGAGTGATCGCAACAGATTCAAAGATTGGAAGTTAAAACAACCAGTATGGAAACAACTCTTAATAGAGCTACCAATATACATATTGATATTTTGGTTATTGAATTTATTGTTTAACCAGTTAGGATATAAAATAACTCCTTGGTAAAAAATGATTAAAGATATTCTATTTGCAATTCTCATTATCATTCTTGTTGTTATTGGCATTACCGTCTTAATACCAGCCTTACCCGTTATAGCCGCTATTATTTATTTCGCGTTCGTGTTGATATGGAGCCTGATAACAGGAGAATCTATTTGGGGTGAATACGGCCCGTTCTGGTAAAATGACCCAAGGAATTTTATATATCCTTTATGATTTGGGTAGCCCGATTGACTATCTTAATGAATTAAAGGGCAGCATACAAAGCTTAAGGAAATATTGTGACTTACCAATCACAGTTTATACAGATAGAGATTCTGTTGGGCAGTCGTGGGGCCTTGATAACGTAAATCTAGTAAAAATAGACGAATTAAAAGAGCTTGCCCCAAATGAGCAGAGAAAAGATAAATATAACAGGGGTTATGTTTTCTTAAAGCTGTACGCCTTAAAAGACTTACCTTATGATTTTACAATTTTTGTAGATACTGACACATTTTTTTTAAATGATCCGTCTAAATTAATCTCTGAAGATAACGATTTAACTATATGCAGAGAAGTCCGATATGGGCGGAAGAATAGATATCAATTAAGAAAAGATTTGAATACCGGATTTTTTATTGCTAAAAAGGGGAAAAATTTTAAGTCATTAATAAATAAAGCTATTGAAATAAGGGAAGAGGAAAAGATAATGTGCGATCAAATTGCAATAAATAGAGCGGTGGATTATAATTCTAATATACATATTAAAATATTACCTCAGAGTTGGAATGTTAGATGGAAACGGCCAGAAAAAGGACTGATTAATAAGCCAAATATTTTGCATTGGCATGGAGTCGACGAAAAAGCTGCCAAAAAATACAGCGAAACTAATGTTTAAACGGCTTTGGTTAATTTGGTCAAGGACGGTAGATCACCGCATAGGCAAAACTGACGATGACGCCCCAGATATTCCTATTTTAAAGAATAAAGAGGCAAATATTTCTTTGCTAATAAGGACAATTATTGTTATACTTAATATAGTGACCTGTTTGTTTATTATAGCTAACGTGATAAGGCATTGGTAATGAAAGCTAAATACCCACAAGGATACGGAAAGTTTAAGGAATACGATTTTGATAATAGAATCAGTTATGATGAAGATTCTGATTCGATGTATATTTATGTTGCTCCCCCGCAGGGACAAGTTGGAACCGTAATGGTTTATACAGACAAAGAGCGAAATATGATTAGTATTGACACTGACGAAGTAAACACTCAAGTAGGCATTGAGATAATAGGGGTAACAAGATTAATGCAAAAATTTAAAGATTTCGATTTAAATCATGGCAAATAAAGACGATAAATACGAGGCCAATGTAGCCGGTAAATTTTATGTTGACACTGAATGCATTGACTGCAACTTATGCAGGGAGTTAGCTCCAGAGAATTTTACCAACCACGAAGACGGCTACTCTTATGTTTACAAACAACCAGAGAGCCAAGGCGAGGCAGATGCGTGCGCAGACGCTATGGATAATTGCCCCGTGGAAGCAATAGGTGATGATGGATAAATATTATAAAAGTTATTTAAAAAACCACAACAAGCCCAAAGTAAGACTCATGCACTTTATTGGTCAGTTGGCTACTATATTCTATGTAATTTTTTGCATAGTAACGAAGAACTGGAAATGGTTACTGCTTACCCCGCTCATTGTGTACCCCTTCGCAGTGAGTGGTCATTACTTTTTTGGCGCAAAAGGAAATAAGCCTTCTTTTCACGAGATGTCTTTTTTAAGAGCAAAATGGTGCGATATAAAAATGTTCTTTGATATTATTAAAGGTAAACTAAGCATTTGGTAAAATGAGCAAGTGGAAAGACCTAGCACCTGAGATAGTCAGGCAGAGAATAGTTATCGAAGGAACGCTTCACAACCCCTTCAAGGCAGAGGATATGGATAGATACTGTCGCGAAATGACAAGGGTGTTGAAGATGACTGAGGCGACTGCTCCATTCTGTAATTATGACCCCGATTACGGGTGGTGCGCGTACGTTCACTGGAAAGAAAGCGGTATGCACATTTATGCTTGGGACGATAGAGAGCCGTGCTTTTTCTCTGTAGACATTTATACCTGTAGGGCTTTTGACCCACAAACTCCAGTTAGATATACTGAACAATTTTTTGGCGATAATTTAATAGAAGTAACTTGGAAAGAATAATATGAACATAGCATTACCAATTTTGTTGTTGTTATTTGGGTCACTGAGCTTTTGGGTTCTTGTTGAATCAAGCGTGAAGTGGTACATCAAGACTGCCTGTATTTCTACTTTTTGTATTTTCACAGTAGTGTTTTGGGGGTCGATTCATTCATATTTAGGTTGGCCTGCCAACGAGGATGATATGCCAGAGAAAGTTCTTATGCACTGGGTTGTTATCAAAGAGCCAAATAAAATAACAGAATTTGATGGAGCAATTTATATTTTAGCTGAGTCTGTCGCGGAGGATAAAGGCGGGTTTCTTGAATTTTTTGGGTATAGTAGCGAGAACCTTGAACCCAGACTGTATGGGTTATCATACGATAGAGAGCTTCACGAAAAACTTCAGAAGATGTTAAAAGAAAAACTCGGAAAAGGTCAACCTGTCATGGGCAAGCTAACAAAGAAAGATGCCAAAGGAAAAGGAAAGGGGCTGAAAGGTGAAGATAAAACCAATAACAAAGGTGACGGAAGTGAATCTCAAAAACAAAAATGGGAGTTCCACGAATTATTACCATCAGAAATCCACCGGAAACCGACAAGGTAGTAAAAGCACACTAAACCCTAAAGACATTCTAGAAATAAATAATGAAATATCTGGACGATGAGATAGTAAAAGATTTATTGCGAAACCAATGGGCGCAAATAATTCAGGTTATTGAGGAAGCGTTTGTTGATCCAACAGCAGACATGGTTCCTAAAGTCTATCTTGAAGCTGGTAACGCTGGGGATTATAGAGCTATGCCAGCAGTATTGGGCGGCTACGCTGCTTTAAAATGGATTGGGGTGTTCCCGAATAACCCAAAAGGCGAGAACCCAATGGGTAAAAAGCTTCCCACGACTATTGGTACTTTAATTTTGAACGATAGGTTTACGGGGCTTCCATTGTTAGCGATGGATTGCACTACTCTGACAGCATACAGAACCGCTGCCACTTCTGCGATTGCTGCCAAATATTGCGCCCCAGACGCAAAAGAATTTGCCTTCATAGGTTGTGGCCTACAAGCCAAATATCACATTGAGGCTTACGAGTCTATTTTCGAACACATAAATATGACCGTGGAAACCTATGACCGAAATAAGGATGCCATGAAAAAGCTTCATAAGTGGATCGGGAGAGAGAACATAGCGGGTGCTTGGGGCTATAACGACAATATTGAAGATGCGGTCAAACACGCAGATGTTATTACTACGCTCACGCCAAGCAGGGGGGCTTATTTAGATATTAATTGGCTTAAAAGTGATTGTCATATCAATGCCGTGGGGGCTGATGCGGAAGGTAAACGGGAGCTAATGACCAATGTGATTGACGGCTCTGCAAACATTATCTGTGACGATCCAATCCAAGCTATGCACTCTGGAGAGTTGCAGTATAATGAGTGGCCCCATTTAGATATTAATTCTTTAAAATATCTTCTCGGAAACTACAAAACCATGCAGCTAAATAAAGGTGTGTCTGTTTTTGACTCCACAGGGGTAGCTATTGAGGACATCGCGATTGCAGAACTGGTTTACAGATTATCTTCCTAAAAAATAGTTGCCAAATAAGTAATAATCTAGTAATATTAAGAGATGAACCGCCGCGATTTTCTTAAAGCCGTACCTCTAGCAGTCTCAATCCCAGCAATTTCGATCACCTGTAGATATGAGGATGACGAAAAAGGGCCAGAGAAGGAAAGCAGTAACGGTGTTAATTGGGATTACAGGGTTTATTGTTATGAAAGGGGGCAGGGGGAGTGGACATTTAGCCAGAAC
>VTLG01007351.1_pt1 | contig 11502 bp, 6 predicted proteins | sample 4694571 | NCBI WGS metagenome assembly VTLG01 (sample SAMN12604809, study PRJNA352737) | marine metagenome | biome: ENVO:00000447; feature: ENVO:00000209|ENVO:00000569|ENVO:01000036; material: ENVO:00002151; isolation source: viral sequences binned using virsorter ... | reverse complement strand
TAGCACAAGTAACATGGGATAATTGTCCTGTAGGCGATACAACGACTGTAGCTGAACCTAGTTTTATAGGTAATAAAATTACTAAGATGCTATTCTGGAGAAACAGATTAGCATTACTAAGTGATGAGAATATCAACCTATCTAGACCTGGTAGTTTCTTCCACTTCTGGCCTAAGACCGCAGTTACTTATACAGCTACTGATAATATAGATATATCCTGTAGTTCTGAATACCCTGCTATTGTCTATGATGGTATACAAGTAAACCAAGGTTTAGTATTATTTACTAAGAGTCAACAGTTTATGTTAACTACAGATAGTGACGTATTAAGCTCACAAACTGCTAAGATAAACTCAGTATCAACATACAATTTTAACTATAATGTCAACCCTATATCGTTAGGTACTACAATAGGATTCTTGGATAATGGTGGTAAGAATACTAGATTCTTTGAGATGGCTGGCGTCATTAGAGAAGGACAACCTGATGTTATAGAACAATCTAAAATTGTATCTAGATTATTCCCTAAAGACATTTCATTAATAGCTAACTCAAGGGAGAATTCATCAATATTCTTTGCTGCTAAAGGTTCAGATGAAATATTTGGTTATAGGTATTTTAGTTCTATTGAGAAACGAGTACAGAATGCTTGGTTTAGGTGGAAGATAAGTGGTGCAGTTCAGCATATGGCTATGTTGGATGATTCATTATTTGTTATAGTACGTAATAATAATAAAGATGTGATGCAGCAATTCACTATTAAACTAGATGATGCTACAAATACATTAGTCGATCAACAAGGTACTAGTACAACTGATGATGACATAACTTATAGGTTACATTTAGATAACACAACAACTGTAGCACATAGTAATCTTACCTACCATACTTCAGGAGTTCATAAAGGTTACACTACATTCCCAAAACCAGTAGGATTTAATAATACATTAGGTGATTTACACGCTCTAATGGTACCAACTACATCTGACAGAACAGGTCAGGGTATGACTGGACCGGCTTATACAACTAAAGTAGGTACTACAGATAGTATAAGAATGTATGGTAATTGGAAAACTTATGATCCACAAATGGTTAAAGATGGTAATACGAGTGATGATGTGAATTATAATGGTGATATTAAACTAGGTTATACTTATGATATGGAGATCAAGTTCCCTACTGTTTATTATATAAGACAGGTAGGGGAAGGTTATAGATCTGAAAACCAAGGTTCCTTAACATTACATAGAATCAAGTTTAGTTTTGGACCAATTGGTGTCTATGAAACTGTCTTAGATAGAGTAGGTAAACGTACTTATACAGACTTACATGAAGCTACTATAGCTGATGATTACATCGCTAATAGAGTACAGTTCCGTGAAGATAAATTAAGAACTATACCTGTATACGAAAGGAATACCAATGTAGATATAACACTTAAATCCACACACCCATCTCCTGCTACCTTGTTCTCCATGACATGGGAAGGAGAATATTCTAATAGATTCTACAAACGTGTCTAATTACATTCACCCTATCACATTGGAGGCTGCCATCGAGGTGGCCTCTAATCTACGTCCAGAAGACCGCAGAGAGATCGAAGAAGGTTGGGGGCTGGATCCTATGGAAGTCCTCACTAAGTCGGCTCAGGAGCGCACTGGAGTGTGGTTCGAGGTGCCTAACGGCAAGACTGCCGGATTGGCCGGAGTTGATAATGGTATTATATGGATGATATGCACACCCGCTATTCATGAGTACCCAGTAACATTCGCTAGAGAAGCTAAGAGGTTTGTTGAGAGTAGAACCGAACCCTTACTTTGGAACGTCGTTGATAAACGAAACACAGTCCACTTAAAACTACTCAAATTTTTAGGCTTTAAATTTTTAAGAGAAATTTCTCACGGGCCTAATCAATTACCCTTTATCGAGTTTTGCCGTGTGTTTAGGAGCAGGAGCGAGAGCCCACAATAAAGCTGCAATAGCTAACTATGAACACCAACTTAAAGTAAGAGAACGTAAGTGGATGAATGAACTTGCGTTAACTAATGTTGAACGTATTCAATACGATCAAACATTAGACGCTGCCCATGTTGGTCTTGGTAATGCTTATGCAGAGATACAAGAAAAATATGGTGACATGATCGCTAAAGCTACTCAAGCACAAGAGGACCGCTTTAAGCAATTTGCATCAGAATCCACTAGTGATCAATTAGCAGCATCAGGACGTACTGGAGCTTCTATCCGAAGGATACGTACAGTCGAGGTAGGTCAATTCTTAGCTCAAGGTTCACGTGATGCTTATAACCTACTTCAAGGTAGAAGAGAATTGAATAAAGCAGGTGCTAAGGCTGCTGCTCAAGCAAGGCAACAACAACTAGAAGCCTTTGCTAAAAATAACGTTGTTAAGAGTCCTGATATTGCACCACCACCTCCAGCTTTAAAGAGTGTTGGACACGCTGCATTTATGGATGCACTTGGTATTCTACAAACTGGTGCTGGTATAGCTACTGGAATCGGATCATTTCAATAGGAGATTAAATTATGACAGTACCAAAATCATCTGGGGAATTAATCTCCCTTGGAGGAGTTAAATGGCATGATCCATTAGCTGAGTATTATTCTAAACGTGCTCAACAACTAGAGCGTAATTTAGCAGATTCAGTAGCTCAAAGGAATCAACAAGCTAAAATCAAAGCTGATGAAGGTTTCGTCCCAACTTTCACAAAAATAGGTCAGACATTTACAGCTATAGCCCAAGCAAAAAAATCTTTGGATCAAGCTAAGGCAAAGAAAGATGATGATTATAAAAAGAAGTTATGGGCAAGTTTAGAGAATGAACCTTGGTGGATTGCTAATAGAGAAGATTTACTCAAACATAAGGAGTATCAATATAAAGCTTCAAAGGATGAAAAGTTTGCTACGAAACATGCTAAAGAAATTGATCGGTTAGCAACAGTATTTTCATCTGAAAATTTACCAGAAGTAGCGCATGAGATATTAAATGCTAGTGGACGTAGGCTGGCAGCTCAGAATGAGTTACTAGCTCGGCATGCCATAGCAGGTTTGTCTGAAGCTTCAATGGCTGTTGATCCTATTTGGAGAGGAGCAGAGGATTGGAAAGCTGCTGGCAATAATTCTGATAAGAAATTAGCTGTATTCAAACAGTATCAGTTAGATAAGATTGAGCATTTAAATTTAAATGATGATGCTATTGCAGCTGTTTTAGGTAAAGAATTAATAAGGCAAGGACAAACAGTTAGAGGTACAAGTAAGGCTGCAGCAGTACAAGCTGTATCTACTGCAGATCATCGTAGGATTCATACTCAATTAATAACTGCTAATAGCGTAGGAAGCCTTGAAGAAGGTGTATGGACAGCACGTGAGGATCTTATAAAAAGTGGTAACTTTAAAAAAAATGACTACCAAACTGTTAATCAACAGGTTGATGAATATCTATATAATACTTTAGATAGATTAGCAGCAGATGGTTTTATAACTGAATCTCAACTACAACCTTATATAGATTCTGGATTTGCTCATCCAGCTGGACCAGATGGTATAGGTACTGCTGGTACATTACTTTTTAATCAGGATCAAGTTAATGGATTAGTTGCAAGTGCTAGGATAGGATCAGGAAGGCATGTCGCTGTACAAATGTCTATAGCTACAAATGACCTAGCTGCTTTAAAAGATGAGGCACTACGTGGTGGAGATGTGGAAGCACGGTTACAAGATATAGAACATAAATTCCCTGAATTAAAAGAGCAGATTGATGATGTAAGAAATACTAATGTAAAAGATAATACACCAGAAGCTTATGCTAAAGAGAAGGAAGACTGGGAAATAGAATTAGAAAATGGTAATATTGTAGCCTCAAAAGAAGCAGCTAAACTTATTAAAAATAAAACATTACGAGATGAAGTAGAGGCTAAAATTGCATTACATGAAAAAGTTAGGGAGCGTGTAAACTATAGCGAAAGATGGATTGATATCAAAGTCGCAGAAGGAATGAATTTAACTTTAGAAGCTGACGATCCATTAAATGAAAGAGGTATTAAAGTAAGAAATGATTTATTAAAATACTTTAGAAAAGATTTCCAACGAAGAATTGAAGCTGATCCAGATAATCCTGAAGCACTTAATGAATCTATACGAGCTGTAGAAGAGTATTGGATAAGTAATGGTGGTAAAAATAAAGACGAACGACCTAAAGTTAAAGGTAAATTTACTGTAACTAATAATGGAAGATACGAAGCATATGATAAATATTCTGGGTTAGTATCGAAAAGAAGGCAGAATGCTTTACTAGGATCTAGTGTAACAAATGTGAAAACATGGGATAATGAAGTAAATCAAGCTTGGAAACTTGCTAGAGATAACCCACAATTTGGTGGTAGGAATACACTTGAACGTATGGTAAGAACACCAGGTTTATTATCTCCTGATGATATTATAGGTGCCTATGAAAATGGTATTTTGTCACAGGAAATTATAACTAAAGCAAGACGTATAGGTATTGAACCGACTACTTTATTAAAAGCCCAAACTTTAGCATTACAAGAGAGTGATGACAAAGATTTATTAAATGTATTAGATCAAAGTCAAATAGATAGTTTCCCTAATAAAGGAGAACTTTTATATGATGCAATAAAACGTAGCGGTAATGGAGATTTAATATATTTAATGAATAGAGTCGGCCCTGAAAATTGGACCGCAAATCAATTCCAAAGAGTTCGTAATGAACTTGCAAAACAAGCGGAATTTCAATCTAATATAAAGACTCAAACTGAAGAAGGTATTAACCAAATAGAACAAGAGAGAAGACCTGAAACGTACACTGGACCTACATATTAAAATGGATGATGAACTCCAATTAGATTTAAGCAGTACAGATTTAGATGAACAATTATCTAATATCCAAATTGATTTAAATCAAACTGCACCAACAGATACAGAAGCATCTACGGGTACTTCTCAACAATCTGAACAAGTGCAGCAACCTTCTACGGAAGGACAAGAACAAACAGATGAACCTTGGAAAATACCAGAAAGAGATTACTCTGATGCCAGTTTAGGTGGTATAGCTAAGAACACTGCAATAGGATTAGCAGAAGATGCTGCGCCTATTCTTGGTATAGCTGATACTGTTATTGATACTATCAACTTTTTAAAAGCTGGTGACGCTTATGATATACCTAAAGTACCTGAATATGAAAGTAATACTACCCAAGCTCTTCGTAACATATCAGGACTTATCATACCATCATTAGGTTTAAGAGCTAAGCTACTCTCATGGGGAGCTAAGACACACGCTGCAGGAACAGCAGCACCTTGGTTGCAAAAATTAGGTAACAGTAGATCATTCCAATACTTTGCTAAGTTTGGAGCTGATGTAGGTACTGGTGGTTTAGTAGATTATGTAGCAGAACAGAACCAAAGAGATGATAACTTCTTTGGTACTCTAAAACATTACTGGCCTCAGACATTCCAGTGGATACCTAATAGTATAGCTACTAATGCTGACGATACACCTGGAGAAAAACGTGCTAAAAACGTTAATGAAGGTGCTGTTTTCGGTGTACTAGGTAGTATAGTAGAAGGTGTTGCTTATCTTACAGGTGCTGGTAGAAGTTTGAAACGGACTTCTAAATTTGTACCTGGTAAAGAAACTAAGATAAGTTCCAAGGAATTAAACGCACGTACTTCAGATGAATTTGATGCTACTAAGTTTTCTGATAAACCTGTAGAAGATCAGGTACTCAGAGATTATGCTAAGAAGGAACATGAACTTAACTTACTTTCTGAATACTATATAAGCAGAGGTGAGGAAGCTCCTAACTGGCCACTCTTTGATGAAGGCGAGAAGTTAGTACGTACTAGAGATTCTGATGGCATTGCAGGAGCAATGGCAGATGAAGCACAAATAACCAATAATATAGAATCAGGTTGGGGTAGAATAGGAAACTTACTACACGAAGCTGGTAGGAAAGAAGGGATAGAGTTCCAGAATCTTACCAATAGGACTCTAGTTAGTGAACTAACCGCTGAGCTCAAGGCTGTTAAAGGCGTTACTAAGACTCTCAGATCAGGTAAACGTATCACAACACGGATGATTGATGAGGCAGGTAAGCGATTAGCTGCTACACTCTTACATCCTAGAGTGGATACTGATGATATTCTTGGAATTCTAGATGAGTTCAAGAGATCAGTGGAGGGCTCTGCAGTTAGAATTGCAGGTAAAAAGGGTATTAAGTCAGCTGTTAAGCAGTTGAAAGAACAGATGCTCGATCTTGATGCTCAGAAAGCAAGAGCTTATCTAGTGACTTCAGAAGCAGGTCAGGTTGCTGACTTTGCTGAAGGCGCTAGATTAATGGAAGACGGTGCTTCTGTTATGAGAACTATAGATCTTATGGCAGATCGTTTAGAAGTTCTTCAAGTTGAGAAAGCACTAGCTAACTACGAAGCTAACTCCATGTTGTCTAATATGAACACTTGGAAGTCTGCTGTAGAAACAGGTGATGCACGTATAATGAATGCAGCTGCTGATACTATAGTAGGCGATGCTGGTGAAAGATTGACAGAGATTATACCTAAAGCTAAAGAGTGGACTGAAACTCTTAAGACTATATCTAGAGAGAACCCTGAATTCCTCAGACCTTTCTTACTAGCTAATGAGTTTACCGATGGTAACGTAGACTCTATGTATAAGTTACACCAATGGGCTCAAGATAATTTAGGAGTATTTAAGAAAGCAATTTATGATGGTAATCCTGATGTACCTTCAATTATTAACAAGGCTTGGTGGAGTAATTTATTTAACTCGGCTTTATCAGCAATTGGTACTCCCTTTCGTGCTGGGGCTGGTAACTTAACAGGCTTACTTGGTAGAGGCACTGCTACTGTCTTTGGTGCTGTAGCTGAAGGTGATTTTGTAAGAGCTCAAAATGCTATGACAGCTCACTTTGCATTAGATGATACTTTATCAAAAGCTTTAGATCATATGAGATTGGTCTTTAGAAAAGCATCTAATAATCCTAAAGAAGTTGGTTATGTAATGCGTAGTGATATAGCTATAAAAGAAGAAAAAGCTTTAGATAGCTTAAGAGCTTATGCTGACGCTGCTTCTGAAAATGGAGAAGATGGTGCTGCAATGCTTCTTAAAGTATATGAAGATTTAGATGCACTATCTATGGATCCTGTTCTTAGGTTAGGTGGTAATTCTATGACAGCTCTTGACGGATTTGCTAAGTCTGTTGTAGCTAACACAGAAGCTAAGTATATTGCTATTAATAAACTAACTCAAGCTGGTGAAGAAATAACTGATAAGAAACTGAGAGCAGTTTCAGAAGATATATATAATAGTTGGTTTGATAAGAATGGAATGATTGCTAATGAAGCTGTTGATTCTATTACAAGTGAGATAGCGTTGAATGCTGATTCACCTGTAGTTGAAGGAATGAATAACTTCCTTAAACGATTCCCAGCTGCTAGATCATTCATATGGTTCCCTCGTACAACTGCAAATGTCATAGATACGTTTGGTAAATGGAGTCCTGCAGGTGTATTATCTTCTGATTATCAGAAATTATGGGGTCCATTAGGTCGTAAGAAAACGTCTGATTTTACTACTGATGAGATTGTAGCTTTTCTTAAAAGTAAAGGTAGGCCAGTAGATGAGTTTGCTCAACAAACTTTTGAAATGCTTCGTTATGAGACTAAAGGTAAGGCCGCTATAGGTAGTTTATTTGTTACTGCAGCTGGTTTAGCCTTTACAGATGGACGTTGTACTGGTACAGGTCATTATGATAAAGCTAGGCAGCGTATGAGGTTACGTAGTGGATGGAAGCCTAAGACTTGTGGAGTTCCTGGTACTGATAAAGTTATCAGTTATGAATGGATGGGACCACTAGGTGATTGGTTAGCACTTACAGTTGATGTTGCTGATAACTTTGATAGTTTAACATCTGGTATGCAAGAGGATTTATATAAAAAACTCATGTTCCTTCTTGGTTCTTCTATTACTAATCGTTCAATTCTTTCTCAACTAGAACCTTTACACGACGTATTACAAGGTAATGGTGCTGCTGCAATGAGATTTGCTACTAGTTTTGGTAATAATTTAGTACCTTTAGGTAGTTTACGCAATGAATTAGGTAAGGTATTATATCCTGGATTACGTCAAATACGTGGTGAATTAGATGAAATGCTACGTAATAGGAATGCTTGGTTAGATGCAGTTGATCCTGCACGTAAATTACCTCCTTTAGTTGATCCTATAGACGGTAAACCAGTAGGTTATCAAGAGAATTGGTTCATCAGAGCATTTAATATGGGTCCAATTAAGATTCATGATAAGCCCTCTAAAGAACGCCAGTTCCTTATTGATATTGAATTTAATAGTTCTCCTACTATGAGATTAAGTCAAAGAGGAGTAATGCTTGAAACTCACGAAATCAAAGCTATTAATAGTAAAATGGGTGAAATGGGTATTTATCAAGAAAGAATAAATACTATAATGAAAGCTGCTAATAAGTTAACTTACACAGGTCCAGACGGTACAGTATATAAAGGTTTTGTAAATATTATACGAGCTAGTAGACGAGGTTTAATTACCTCTGAAGTTCTAGATACTACTAAATTTGCTAATATTTTCAGTAGATTAACACTAGCATATGCTGAATGTAAGCGTTTAGCTGAAGATAATCTAGATGAACCTATGAGATCTGGTATTAGAGAACGTGAGTATGAGAAGATAAACTCTGATTATAACCAAAAAGCCGGTAACATAGACCAATTACCTTTAGTCCCAACTAGATAACCATGGCATATTCAACAGAAAAAGGGTACACTGGTGATGGGTCTACTACAGATTACACGATCACCTTTCCATTTCTCGATAAAAATGATATCAAAGCTAAAGTAGCTGGAAATACTACCACTGCTTTTAGTGTAACTGGTACATTATTATCGTTTGATACAGCTCCTGCTAACAATGACTCTATTGTAATTTATAGAGATACTGACATTGACCAGACTAATGTCCTCTTTCAAGTAGGAGCTTCAATAAGAGCACAAGATTTAAATTCTAATGATAAACAATTCTTGTATGCTATTCAAGAGAATGAATCAAATACTGGTACAACAGCTGATTTAACTACTGGTCAAAAGAATCATATCAATGTTAATACTGTTAATAATTGGCTTATCAATGATAATGTGATATCTAATGCTATGATGCTGAATAACAGTGTCGATAGTGCTGAGATAGTTGCAGGTTCAGTTGATTTAGTTCATATGAGTTCTGATTCAGTTGATGAGGATAATCTTAAAATCAGTAACACTGGTACTAATGGTCAATTCTTACAGAAACAATCAGGTAATACTGGCGGTTTAACATGGGCTACTCCTGCATACTATACTCACCCTAACCATACAGGTGAAGTCACATCTTCAGGTGATGGTGCTACAACAATTACAGATAATGTAGTAGATGAAGCTAACTTAAAGATTAGTAATGCTGGTAGTAATGGTCAGTATCTACAGAAACAGTCAGGTAACACTGGTGGCCTTACATGGGCAACTATAGCTACTCAAGGTATTGTAGGTTATTCTTCTACTAATGATTCAACAGCTCGTACTTTTAGTGCAGATACTTGGTCAGATGTAGGGTTAAGTATAAGCTATACACCTTCTCAAAGTAGTTCTACAATTTTACTAAATGCTTATCTAAACTTATGGGGTGGAAGTCAACAAGCTTCTAACGTCACGACTGATGGTAGATTTAAATTTAGATTATTAGAAGGTAGTAATGTAATAGGAGAAGTACAGCAAATTGATTTTGGTAAAGGAGTTAACAGTACTTATATACACTATGGTACTGTAAAAGAATGGCAATTTAACTTCTTCCAAGAGTATGATAATGGTGACACTAATGCCAAAACATTTAAAATACAGGTATATGAAGACTCTGGTGAGTTGAAACAAAACACAAACGATGGTTTAAGCATGTTAACAGTTATGGAGATAGTACCATGAACGAACCCAGTATAAAAAGAGCTATTGAAGCTCTTAATTCTAAGGCTAAGTTTGTAATAGAAGAGGAATCTTTAGACAGAATAACTTGGTTAGAAGGTACTACACCTATAGCTAAAAATACAATTCAAGCTAAACTTTCTGAATTACAAACTGCTTATAACAACGACTACACACGTAAAAGACAAGCAGCGTATCCTGCTATCTGGGACCAATTAGATATGATTTATTGGGACCAAGTAAATAGTACAACAACTTTTAAAGATGCAATAGCAAAAGTAAAGGCTGACAATCCTAAAGGCTAAACACAAATGGCAACCTCTTTAACAACTGAAGAATACTATAATGGGACTGGAAGCCAAACTAACTTTGCGTTTACTTTCCCATATTTTAAAGAAGCGGATGTTAAGGTTGAACACCCCATAGGCACTGTACTAACTCAGAAAACAGCTAGTGCAGCTAATGACTATGAATTCTTAACAGGAACAACAATTAAATTTACAAGTGCGCCAGCAAGTGGTTCAAATAATGTAAAGATATATAGGGATACTGATGTAGATTCTGCTAAAGCTATATTTTCAGCAGGATCTAGTATACGAGCTAGTGATCTAAATACTAATATAGAGCAGTTATTATTTTCAAATCAAGATAAGATACAAGCAGCACATATAACTGCTAATACTATAACGAATACAGAGATTAGTGATACAGCTGAGATAGAAGTAAGTAAATTAAAAGATGGTGCTGCTCGACAAGTTTTACAAACTGATGCGGCTGGTACTGGTGTTGAATGGTCAAGTAATATAGATATACCTGGTACATTAGATGTTACAGGAGCTACTAATTTAGATGGTACACTAGAAGTTGCTGGTGCTACTGGGATTAATGGTGACTTCAATGTTAACACTAATAAATTTACTGTAGCAGCAGCTACCGGTAATACAGTAGTTGCAGGTAATCTAGATGTTACAGGTACATTCGATGTTACTGGTACTTCTAATTATACAGGACAACAAACTGTCCCTGGTGGAGCACTAGTAAAGGACATCAGAGTTGGTCTTGATGGTAACAATGAAGTTAGTACAGCAAGTGGTAGTTTAATTTTAGACTCAGCTAGTGGTACTGTACAAGTTACAGATCACTTCAATGTAACAGGTAATGCTGATGTTGATGTTAATTTAAACGTAGATGGTACATTAACAGTTGATGGAACCTCGACACTTACAGGTAATGTTAGTGTTGGTGGTACTGTTGACGGTAGAGATATAGCAGCTGATGGTACTAAATTAGATGGTATCGAATCTAATGCTACAGCAGACCAAACAGCTGCTGAGATAAGAACATTAGTAGAAGCAGCTAGTGATTCTAACGTCTTCACAGATGCCGATCACAGCAAGCTGAATGCCATTGAAGCAGGAGCTACGGCTGATCAAACTAATGCTGAAATTAGAGCTGCTGTAGAGGCAGCTA
>VTLG01006693.1_pt1 | contig 11503 bp, 11 predicted proteins | sample 4694571 | NCBI WGS metagenome assembly VTLG01 (sample SAMN12604809, study PRJNA352737) | marine metagenome | biome: ENVO:00000447; feature: ENVO:00000209|ENVO:00000569|ENVO:01000036; material: ENVO:00002151; isolation source: viral sequences binned using virsorter ... | reverse complement strand
GCATCTCAATTATTGATGGTCAAAAGGTAAGCAATAAACAATTAGAGGCTATCGTTGGCGATTTTAGAAAGAGCGGTAATTCTTTAACGGTTGATATTGACCCAGTAGGTGGCGGCTCTCGCGCTGTATCTAAAACCTTTGACCGTCCTACGGTTGAAGGTGTGCAAGAGTTTATTGAACTAGGCGCAAACAAAGGCCCAACCGCCGCACTGCCGGGATTACTTGATGACACCGCCAGCCGTATGCAACGGGCGCGGAATATGGGGTTTGATGTTGATGCGTATCTTGGAGAAGTTTAACATGAATGACGAAGACAAGCTAAAAGACATCCGCGAAGCCTTTAAAATCTGTGAAGAAGCAGAAGCGGCCAACCGCCATCAGGCTATGGATGACCTTGAGTTTGGCAGGCAGGGCATTCAGTGGCCGGAAGAAGTTAAGAGGCAGCGCGAACGCGACCGCAGACCCTGTTTGACGGTTAACCGTATGCCGACTTTTATCCGGCAGATTGTTAATGACGCACGGATGAATAAACCGGCAATTAAATGTCATCCTGTGGACAGTAATGCAGACGTTGAGACAGCAAAAGTCTTGAATGGCTTAATACGCCAGATTGAAATATCTTCAAACGCCGATTCTGCATACGCTACGGCAATCGATAATGCTGTTTCGATGGGGTTTGGTTATTTTAGAGTTGATATTGATTTTGCTCACAACGACACATTTGAACGCGATATCAAGATTAACCGAATTATGAATCCGTTCAGTGTTTACCGCGACCCTCGTTCAACTGCGGTTGATAGCAGCGATTGGAATATGTGCTTTGTCACGGAGCTTTTAACACATGATGAGTTTGAAGCAAATTATCCAGATGCTGAAAAAACTGATTTTGAAAGTCAGAGTTTTGAGCAGCGTGATAACCTCTGGTACACCGACGAAACGATACGGGTTGCAGAATATTGGAGCCGCGAGGAAATTGACAAGGAAATTCTGCTTTTAAACGATGGCACTGTTGTTGATAAAAACGTATTCGATGAAAGAAGCGATGTATTAACAATGTCCGGGATTCAGCCTGTTAATTCCAGAATGACAAAAAGTTCCAGGATTAAGCAGTGCTTTGTTACAGGGAGTGAAATATTATCAGAAATTGAATGGTCAGGTCATTTTATTCCCATAGTGCCGGTTTATGGTGAAGAAGTTGTTGTTGGTGAAAACCGCAATTTTCATAGTCTCATTCACTTTGCTAAAGATTCCCAGCAAATGTATAACTTCTGGAGAACTGCGGCGGCTGAACTAGTGGCTTTAGCTCCAAAGGCTCCTTGGATTGGCCCAATAGGGGCTTTCAATACGGATCAGGCAAAATGGGCGACCGCAAATTCAACTAACCATGCTTTTCTAGAATATGATGGCGGCCAGGCTCCACAACGCCAACCCTTTGCAGGCGTCCCGGCGGGTGCAATCCAAGAAGCATTAAACAGCAGCGACGATATTAAAAGCGTAATCGGCATGACCTCGGCGTCAAATATGCAAGGGGAAATCAGCGCCAAGGCATTAGCAGCGCGTCAGCGTGAAGGGGACGTTGCAACATATCATTTTGTAGACAACTTGAGTCGTGCTATTCGTCATGCAGGCAAAATTATTGTTGATTTAATTCCTTATGTGTACAATGAAGCGCGGGTTATGAGGGTTCTGGGAGAAGACAATACCGCTAAAACTGTTGCAATTAATCAGCCTGTTCAAATGGATGAGGGGGAAGAACCGCGCATTTTTGATCTAACAACGGGAAAATATGACGTTGTTGTTAAACTTGGGCCATCATTTAATACACAGAGACAGGAGGCGGCTGACCAAATGATGTTGTTAGTTCAGCAATTTCCGCAAGCTGCCCCAATTATCGGTGATTTAATTGCTAAAAATCTTGATTGGCCAGGTGCAGAAGAGATGGCTGAAAGATTACAGAAACTACTGCCGTCGCAGATTAAAGGCGTTGACCCTGAGACGCAGAAATTAAAAGCACAATTAACAGAAGCAACCGCAATTATTCAACAATTGCAGGCAGATCGAACAATTTACGAGCAGAAAAACCAGATTGAAGCCGGTGAACTGGCTTTAAAAGCAGAAAAAATTGTTGTTGATAAATACAGAGCAGAAACTGACAGAATGGAAGGAATTGCAAAAGCACAGAAGGACAACGTTACTGCCCCATTAATGGAAGATTTTCAACCAAACTCAATTATTTAGGAGATTTTAAAATGGACGAAGCAAATAATCCTTCGCCGGAACTTGCTTTAGAAGCTGAAGAAGTGGCACCTGATGTTCAGGAAACTGAAGAAAATTCTTTGTCAACCGAGGCGTCCCAGCAAAGTCAGGATCAAGATAACGAAGAAATTAATCCTGAAGATACCAAGACTGAAGAAACTGAAACAGAAGAAACTTCAACGGATTTTGTTTCAGTCGAATATGACGGTACAGAGTACGACGTGCCGCCTGTTTTAAAAGATGCGTTTATGCGGCAAAGCGATTATACGCAGAAAACTCAAAGCCTTGCTGAAAAGCGCAAAGAAGTAGAATTTAAGGCTGTTGAACTTCAACAGCAACAGGAATTGCAGCAACAAGAAATTGAAAAAATTGTTACTGTAAGGGCGATTGACCAGCAGTTAGAGCAGTATAACGCTCTAAACTGGGATCAATTGTATCAAGAAGACACGGCTTCTGCTGCAAATTTAGATAGAAAAAAACGTGATTTAGAGACGCAGCGAAGTCAAACAATCAATCAACTTAATCTTGATCGACAAAATGCATTCGAGAATCAGCGTGAAAAACACGCTAAGATGCTTGAAAAAGGCCAAAAAGTTCTAGAAAAAGAGATTGAAAACTGGTCGCCTGAGGTTGCGAAACAAATTTCTGAATATGGTATAAGTCAGGGATTGTCGCCTGAGGCGGTTCAACGCATTGCCGACCCTGTTCATGTCAAATTACTCGACAAGGCTAGAAAATACGATGCAATCGTAGCCAAACAAAAGGCTAAGCCACAGTCACCCCCGCCTCAATTAGCGGTCAAGGTGAAGGGAAAACGAGCAGCCGTAACGAAAGACCCCGATAAAATGAGCACTGAAGAGTGGTTAAAAATGCGTAATAAGCAAGTAGAAAAGCGCATACGCGCATAACTTTTTATAGAGGAACTTTAAATGGCTAATACACTTCTAACTCCAACAGCGGTGACCAGAGAGGCTCTCCGCGTGCTTCATCAGAAGCTGAACTTTGTTGGAACGATTAATCGTTCCTACGATGACCGCTTCGCCAAGTCCGGCGCTAAGATTGGTGACAGCCTGACAATTCGCAAACCTAACCAGTACACCGTTAGGACAGGCGCTGCTTTATCTAGCCAGGATGTGGCCGAGCAAAGCGTAACGCTTCAAGTTGCAACGCAGAAAGGCGTCGATACAACGTTCACGAGTGACGATCTTTCGTTAGACATGGACGACTTCAGTGACCGCATTCTTCAGCCAGCAATGGCAGTGCTTGGGGCTAATATTGAAGCCGATGTAATGAATTGTTACAAGGACGTGGCTCTAAACGTCACCGACGTGGGCGCAACCATTACAACCGCTGATGTCATGCAGGCTTCAAAAATTATGACCGATAATCTTGCACCGTATGATTCTCGTTGTCTCAACCTGAATACGCAAGACAACCTTGATTTGGTTGAGGCGTTAGCAGGGCGATTCAACGATTCGTCAAAAGTAGCGCAGAATTATCGTGAAGGTCGTGTGGCGTCCAATACATTTGGATTTTCTGATATTATGGAAAATTCGATGTGGCCGCAGCACACTTCGGGGACTGACGACGGCACCGGCGACTATCTTGTTAACGATTCCGGCACGATAGCTGAAGGGTCAACTAGTATCACAACTGATACTGGGGCTGGCACTTTTCTTATTGGCGATATATTTTATTTTGCTGGTGTTTTTGAAGTTCATCCTGAAACAAAAGCAACTTCAACTCGCCTTAAGGAATTTGTTGTAACGGCAAATTCTGGCACAAGTGCAACGACAATTAATTTTTCACCAGCAATTCATAGTTCTGGTGCAAAACAGAATGTTAGTGCAATGCCAGCCAATAATGCTGCTCTTCATAAAAACGAGAGTGACAGAAGCACGGATATCGGCGCATCTGCGGATTATGGTGTTTCGCTGGCTTATCACAAGGATGCTTTTGTTTTCGCAACGGCTGATTTGGTTTTGCCAACAGGTGTGGATTTTGCAGCAAGGGAAGTAATGGACGGCATCAGCATGAGAATTGTAAGAGATTATAGCATCTCGGCTGACACATTTATTACTCGACTTGATGTTCTTTACGGTTATAAGACAGTTCGACCAGAATTGGCTTGCCGTATTCACATGAATTAATTTTAATCCCCCGTGGTCGCTTTTAACATTAAGAAATAATTCAGATATTATTTTTGTGTTAAAAGTGACCACACTTTTTAGGAAAAAAATTGATGCCAAAAGTTTTTATGTATGAAGACGGAACAGGAACTGCTGTTTTATTTGATGCAGAAAATGTTCCGAAAACTGGGTTTTCTGACAACCCTAAAAAAGCAAAAAACAAATCAAAGTCTGCTGTTAAAAAACCAGTTGTAAAAAAAAGAGCGCGAAAAGACGGAAAATTTGTTGCTGACGACCCATCAACTCCAAATGTTAATGAGGCGTATGAATGAGCATTACAACCTTGGCAGAATTAAAAACTGCTTTAGATACTGAAACCAGTAGAAGTGATATCACATGGGATGATTATATTACCCGTGGAGAGGCGCGATTAAATCGCAATTTAAGACTTTTACAACAGGAAACAAGCGTATCTTTCACGTTATCAAGCGGAAGTAGTTCACAAACGCTGCCAACAAATTTTATTGAGCATATTGATCTTTTTTTTACAAACGACAACTATCAGCCTACTCAGCAATCATTGTATAATTTACAAGAAACAGCTTCAACTGGCGATGGGCGTCCTTATTATTTCGCTATCGGTAGCGTTATTCAATTTGAACGAACAGCCGATCAAAATTATGATTTTACCCACCGTTATTATAAAAAATTTGACCTTGTCACGGACAATACCAACGCTCTTTTGACAAGTTCACCTGATGCTTATATCTATGCGGCTTTAACAGCATTTTATACGCGCGCCAAAGACCCTAACAGTGTTCAGACAAACCTTAATATGTTAACGGGTGTGATTGCAGAATTAAACACGATGGACGGCAGAAGTCGTGGTCAGGCACGTTTAGCGGTTGACGCTGGCCTAACTCAATCAAAACGATTTGATATTTCAAGAGGTTTTTAATGTTTAATTTTGGTCCTTTTTTGCCAGATCAGGCTGACTTTGGGAATCCCGGATCAACCGTTGCAACAAACGTTTTACCAAAAACAACGTCAACATACGCACCGTTTTCCTCTCAAGCTGTCGTTAGCGGTGCGTTATCCAATAAACCTCTCGGAGCAGCATCATTTATTCAGTCTGATGGCACAATTAACACTTTTGCCGCCGACCATCAAGATTTGTTCAAACTTGGGACAACAACTTTCTCTAACGTGTCAAGGCAGGCGAATAGCTACACGGTAACTTCGCCGGATCATGTAAATTTTGTTAAATTTGGCGACAGAGTTATTTCGGTTAACGGCCACACAGACCCACCTCAGTCCTTAATTATGGGGACCGATTCAACTTTTACGGATCTTTTAGGTGTTGCGGCAACGTGTACAATAACAATTACTAATTATTCAAATTTAGCCAATGGTGACAAGGTTACGTTAATTGCAACCGATCAAACCAGCCACGATTTTACTGCCGCCGGTTCTGCGGGGTCAGGCGATTTTGTTGCAGAAACGAATAACGACACTACGGCAGAAAATCTTAAGGTACAAATACACGCAAACAGCAAATTTAGCGCAACTCGTTCAGGTGCAGTTGTGACGGTTACGCAAGCTGTAACGGGTATTAAAGGTCAGACCACAGTCACTTTAACTGACGCAGGCAGTGCCGGTTTTACAAAAACTAATTTTGTAACCGGCGTTAGCTACGACATCCGCGCCAAAGCAATTGCTGTTATTAAAGATTTTGTTATGTTGGGAAATATTTACGATGGAGATGGAACAACGCCAAATCGGATTCACTGGTCTGGCATAAACGATCCAACTAGCTGGCTAACTGTAGGCTCCGCAGCAGCAGCGGCGGTTCAATCAGATAGACAAGATTTGCCTGTTGGTGGTGAAATTATGGCAATTACAGGAGCTATTGGCGGTATGGATGGGGCGGTTTTTTGTAAAAAAGCCATTTACCGTTTATCTTATGTTGGCCCACCCTTAGTTTTTACCATTCAAGCAATAGAATTAGATCGAGGGCCAATGGCTAGAAATTCCGTTGTAAATGTGGGGCCATTTGGATTTTATTTAGGGGAGGAAGGATTCTGGAGTTTTTCGGGCAGCGGATCAAAAGCTATTGGAGATCAAAAAGTTGATCGTTTTTTCCTTAACGATTTAGATAAAAATTATATAGATCGAGTGTACGGTGCGGCTGATCCTGTTTCAAAAATGGTCTATTGGGCATACCCAGGAGCAAACAACAGCAGCGGTCAGCCTAATAAAGTTATTATTTACAATTGGGCAATTGACCGATGGGCAACGGCTGAAATTACTCAAGAGTATATGTTTCGGAATCTTTCCCAAAATGTTACGCTGGAAGGATTGGACAGTTTTGGAAATATGGACACTCTCGGAACAAGCCTCGATGACGATTCCTGGCTGGGCGGTCAGACAAGTTTAAATAGCTTTAATTCAGACTATAAGCTCTGCCGTTTTACCGGCGCGAATTTGTCTGCGACGCTTGAGACCCAGGAAATTGGCGGCGATAAAAGAATCTATGTCAATGCTGTTCGGCCATACGTTGACGGGGGGACGGTTACAGTTTCGCTAAAACACAGAACTGCGCCCGGCGATTCGGTGACTGAAACAAGTACAAATTCAATTGATGCTGATGGGCAGGCCCACTTTACTGTTTCAAGTCGATTTGTGCGCGCCAAAGTTAATATTGCTGCTGGCGGCACTTGGAGTCACGCGCAGGGCGTTGATGCAGAAACAGCCGTTGATGGTGAAGCGTGAGCGTTTCAGAATTTCCCGCCCCGGTAATTAATACCGAAGATGAAGAGTCGCACCGAAGGGAAATATCTCAAAGTGTAAATTCAATTTTAACAGGAAAAACAAACAACATACTTGATCTAACGTTGACGGCAAGCGCTGCTTCAACAACAATTACCGATGCGCGAATTGGAGTTAACACCGCATTATTTTTTTCTCCAACAACAGCCAACGCTTCGGCTGAAATCGGCGCTGGAACAATCTATGTTTTAACCACTAATCGTGTTAATGGAAGTGTTGCGGTTACGCACGCAAATAATTCACAAACTGACAGAGTTTTTAAAGTCGCTTTAATAGGATAAAAACATGGCTCAATCTTATGTTGATCGAAATGGTCGTATCTTTTTAACAGACCAATTTGGCGCTCCAATGCCGTATTTTGACGGCACAAATTATATTTATCCAGATTCAACTTCTGGTGGATCAGGCAGCGAAGTTGTTTCTCCACCTGGAAGCAGTACAACAACATCGTCTGCGAATGTCAGCACGCCATCGGTCGCAACAGCAGAATCAAACGTTAGCGCTCCAGCCCCTGACTTTAGTTCACCAACTCCAGGAGTTTCCACTTTTAGCGGGCAGCCATCTGAATACACCGGCGCACCATCTGATGTATCTTACGGACCAATCAGTTATTCCGGCGACGAATCAACGGGATTAGCTCCATCAACAATTGGTGGAATGGTTAGCACAGCGGCTAATGTTCTTGGTGCGCCACTTGGCGTTGGTGATCTTGCAGGCGCTGCCGCGCAAAGTTTGGCAGGGCGGGGGCCAAAAGGCACTGCTTATTCTACAATTGGGAGTATAGGGCCAAAAGCTGGCCTTGCCGCGTTTTTAGGTCCAACGGCAATGTTTGGACCTATTGGGCTTTTAGCTGGGCTTTTATCCTTTGGGCTTGGTAGAGCGTTTGGCAATCTTGGCGATGTACGAGATATGGAAGATGCGACAGCGATGTCAAAAACTGCTGGTATGTTTGGGGCAATGGCAAATCCTGACCTTAATGCAAGAATGCGCTCATATTATGGAATTGATTTAAACGATCCATTAGCTACCCGTGGAATGGGAGATATTGCCGATCCTTTTGGTAATGTCGATGACGACGACATCGGAGATGTTGATCCATATGGCGGAATTGGACCTGCTGGACCTGCTGATAATCCATTCTCTGATATTGCTGATGCCATTGATGCTAAATATTCTGCTGGTCAGATTTCACCTCTTGACGGTGATTCTGGGAGGCATGGTCTTGGTAGTCCTTCAGGTGGCAGTGGTGGTGGTGGAAGATCTGATACAGGTGGTTTTAGCGGAATTGGTGGGTTTTCAGACCCCGGAGGATATGGTGTATAGACAATTATGAAACAATATGCAATAAAAGCGCATGGAAATATTCATCCCCTTAGTGGAATTGTTGCTAACAATGATTTTTTAACGAAATCAGAATATAGGGTTTCGCTAATAACTTCAGATGTTGTTGATGAAATGGCGGCGCATTGCCTGCCAATCATTCAGCGTGCAATTAATGCCCCGAATTTTGGTAATAAAACAATTGAAGATGTTTTTTATCAATTGCATCAGGGTACTGCACAAATGTGGGTAATTTTTAATAATAATAAAATTGTTGGCGTTGCAATTACAAAAATTAACCAAACTCCAAGATTAAAATATTGTCTTGTGTGGCTTTGTGCTGGTGAAAAAATGCATAAGTGGAAACATTTGATTAGTGAAATAGAAGAATGGGCAGCATCACAGCATAATTGTGAAAAAATAGTTATTCGCGGTCGTCTGGGCTGGGAAAAAATTTATCAAGACTACCGAAAAACTAACGTTGTATTAGAAAAAAAATTGAGGTGAAATTATGAGTGATTGGTTTGGTGACGACGACGACGATAGACAGCAGACAACCTCGACGGTCGTTAGCAATAAAGAGCCTTGGTCAAGTCAGCAGCCTTATATTTTAGCAGCATATGATAAAGCTCAAGAATTATTTGGATCGCCCCGTCAGTACGCTGGAGGGTACGAGGGCAGTACGGTTGTTCCGCGATCCGAAGAGACAATTGCAGCGTTACAGGGCATTAAAGATAGGGCAATAGCAGGCTCAAATTTGGTTACTGCTGCGCAAGATTTAACAAAAGGCACGTTAGCCGGTGACTATATGGACCCGTCTAAAAACGCCTACCTGACATCAGCGATGGATGCTGCCACAAGGCCAATGCGTGAATCGTTTACCCAGGATGTTTTGCCCGGAGTTGATGCTGCGTTTTCAAGTGGTGGTCGGTATGGAAGCGGCTTGCAGGCTAACCAACAGGCTCGGTTAACAGATACTTATTTGCAGAATTTGGGCGATATAGGTGCAAAAATGGCGTATCAAAATTATGGCGATGAACGACAGCGGCAAGTTGCCGCTGCTGATGTGGCCCCGGCAATGGCCCAATTAGACTATCTTGACCTAGAGCGCCTTGGTACGGTTGGTGCTGCTGAAGAGGCGCTAGCAGCGCAGAAAATGCAAGAAGATATTGATAAGCTAACATTTTCCCAGGAAGAGGAAAGGCAGCGTTTGGCTGAATTTTTGCCGCAAGTTACAGGGGGCCAATATACAACGAGCAGCACAACAACGCCTTTATATTCTGACCCAACTTCAAGTTATTTAGGGTATGGCGCACAGGCTGCGGATATCGTTGGAAGTCTGTTTGGTGGCGGCAAAGATTCAGCTTTTAACACATTTAAAGGGTTCTTTTAAATAAGGAAAAAATTATGACAATTACTGGTGGTCTTTTAGACGCTCAAAATATTACAAGTCGAAACCGTGCGGATGCTTTTTTGCGCGGAATCGGCTCAATGGCGCCTGGATTGTTAATGGCCGGGGCGCCTAGTACAGACCCATCTGCAAGAGGAAGAGGGTATGCATTGGCGGCGCAAGGTTTTCAGCAAGGTCAACAAAGCGCTTTAGATAGAATGATCCAAGCAAATCAACAAAAAAGAGCGCAGCAAGTACAAGATTTAAACTTGCAAATGGCACAGGCTGCGGCAAACAGGGCAGCACAAGAGCGTGTGGGCTTAGATCAACTCGCCGCGCAGTATGGAGTGCCACCGGGAACGTCTGAAGTGGTGATTAAAAGTCTAATTGAGTCACAGGCTAAAGGTCAGCTTGATGCAAATCAGACAATTTCGCAAGAACGAGCAATTAGGGGTGAATTGGTAAAGGCTACTGGCGCGGCGCAAGATACCGTTGATGCTTATAAACGCATGGAAGCAATATTTTTAAATCCAGAATCAAAAACTCCAAAATTATTTCAAATAAAAGACGCAGATGGAAACGTAAGTTCTATAACCACTGACAAGTTAGGAATAAGCGGCGCTGCTGATTTAGCCTTAATATTTAATTTTATGAAAGCGCAAGACCCTCGCTCCGTAGTGCGTGAGGGCGAGTTTGCAATGGCGGCTAACACTGGTGGGTTTGGCGAATACGTTAAATCTTTAATAAGCAAAGTCGAAGATGGTCAAATGCTAACAAATGCACAGCGTGCTAATCTTATGGCACAAGGCCGCAACCAGTTTATTCAAGCTGATGCAACTATTTCTAAACAATTAAAAAGATTTGGTAGTCTTGCGGATAGATACAAAGGTAAAGGAATATCTAGGGACAATGTTGTGGGAGGATTTGTGCGGTACAAGCCCTTATTGGGCGCAGCATTGAAGAACCTTCCGAAAAGCACATCAACAATACCGACGCCTAGATCAAAGGTAGATGCACCAGCAATAGGCTCCTCAAAATCACAGTTTAAGCTCAAACATCGATAAGGAACTTGTAATGGCTAAAAAACTTACAACGCGGCAGCACATTGAAAACCTTGAGTATATACGCGAGCAAGGGGCTACTAAAAACGATATTCTGCAATATTTAGCAGAAAAGAAAGTTTCTAAAGCTGAAGCGGAACAAATTAGAGATTTCATTAACCAACCAACGGGCGCAAATGTTGTACGCCAGGCATTAGGTCAAGGCGCATTGCTTGGGTTTGGTGATGAACTTGAGGGGTTTGCAAGGGGCTTGCTCCCAGGAACTACAGTAGATAAAGAGATAGACCGCGCGCGACAGCGTATTAAAATGTATGAACAAAATTATCCAGAACGTGCTATCCCTGCTACATTAGCAGGCGGCTTGGCAACTGGCGGCGTGGGCGCAGCAAGGGCAGCTTTGTTAAAGGGCGCTCCTATGCTTGCCCGTATTGCGCACGGTGCTAAGACAGGGGCAGGCTATGGCGCGGTTGGCGGTGCTGGAACTGCGGAAGGGGGAATTGACGATAGGGTTGTTGGTT
>VTLG01003206.1_pt1 | contig 11503 bp, 16 predicted proteins | sample 4694571 | NCBI WGS metagenome assembly VTLG01 (sample SAMN12604809, study PRJNA352737) | marine metagenome | biome: ENVO:00000447; feature: ENVO:00000209|ENVO:00000569|ENVO:01000036; material: ENVO:00002151; isolation source: viral sequences binned using virsorter ... | reverse complement strand
GTTTTGACCTCTTTTTTTATTTCTTCTAATAGTTCAAATATTTCCATGTTAGTTTCTTACAAATGATTCTGATTCGTCCTCACCAAATACACCAAGCTCATAGAAGCCAGTCATTTTTAAGACCGCTCTACTCATGGCTCTTTTTTCGGCCATCTCAGCTATATACCAGGTATTAGTATTGCCGTCTTTATAGCCCTCTCCTTTGAGAGCTGATCCAAATGTTTCAAGGGTGTGCTTAGTGCTTTTAGCCTTTGCTTTAAATACTGCAAAGTGTGGTTCACATTTGATGACTTCATACGTGATGCCAATGTTTTCAATAGCTTGTATCTTTTCTATACCGCCTCTTGTAATGATCGTATAGTGTTGATGCTTGAAGAAGTCATCTTTATCAAGATCATACTTCTTATATAGGGTGTTTAGTTTATCTCTTTTCATAGGATGTTGTTTATTTCCTCTTTAGGTATTCTATAAGAGTTGCCAAGTCTTTTGTACTTGACTTTGTCTTGGTGAATTTTATTGAGGATGGTTCTAGGGGTTACTCTGTGATACTTAGCAGCCTCTGAGACTGTGTAGTATTGCACTTCTGAATGTTCTTCAAAGTATTCAGCTAGTGCTTCTTTTATTAGCTCTTTAGTCATGTTTAGTGGGTTATTAATTGAGATTCTACTTTGATAAAGTTTTGCATGATTCTTATCAATTTGTCTTGATGCTTTGTAGGCACATGATAAAAACCAGAAAACCAGTTATTCTTCACAGACAAAGGGTTAAGATTAAAATGTTCAGCTACTAGTAGCGTTAACTCCTTTTTGTTAGTAACTTTGCTGTAAAGATTTTTAATGTTGTTTGAGTACATTTTCTTATAATTTATTCCAAATATATAAAAATATTATAATAATAATAATAAAATTATAATAAAAATCTACTTTTTTAAAATTTTATTGGTGTTGTAGCATGAGTATATTTGGTTATCATATGATAACTTTTTAGTAATTAATTTGTTTTAAAGTAGATTTTGAGTAAATTAACGTAACCCAAGCACCCAAGTAATGTCATCACACTCAAACCGCTTACAGGAATTATTAGATTCTTTGAGCCTTAACCCTAGATCATTTGCCTTAGAATTAGGCATGGATCAAGCTACTACCATTTACAATATATTTAATAGAGATACTAAAATCTCTAAAAAGCTTTTAGATAAAATCTGTGCAAGGTTTACACAAGTCAATAGAGAATGGTTAATGACTGGTCATGGTTCAATGTACCTAGGTTCTACAGCCTTAGAAGATGACTTAACTGTCACAGCCAAACAAGTTTTGGAAGTTTTAAATCCTAAAATTGATCAGTTACTTAAAGAAATGGAAGTAATAAAAGCTAGAGTTTTAGGTCTTGAACTACATGGAGCGCACAAGACTATCACTAAGAAAAAAACAAACGGAGTTTAAGTCCTTTTGGTGTACTAAATAATTATAACAAACGTACTATATTTATGTTTTAATTTTTATATTGACTTACATGCACAAAGCTCTTAAAACCATTGAATTTTTTAATGAATGTTCTGATGTTTTTACAGATAAAGAAAAGCAGCAGATCATGGAAGATTGGATAATAGAATATGAAGAATATTTATTAGAAAGATTAGAAAGTGTGAAAGCTAGTCAAGCTATTAAAAAATAGAATTAACCCATTTTTCTAATTCCTTTTCTTGAAACTTTTTGTACGTTTTTAAAGTCTTAGAATCCCTTATTCCACATATAGCCATGATCACATGATCTGGTACATTGTTATTGGCTGCAAGCGTTATAAATGTCCTTCTAGCTGTATGTGAACCCACACACATGTAAAAGGGTTTTATTTCTTCTATTTTCTTATTACCCCTAAACTTAGTTCTAGTAATTTCATTTGTAAAACCAGCCAATCTACACACCTCTTTTATATTCTTATTAAACTTCTGATTGCTAACTTTGGGAAGCCTCCACTCCCATTTATCTAATAATACAGCGAGCTTGTTAGAAATAGGCACATAGGACTTGTAGTCTGTTTTTTCAGCTCTCTTAACTATTCTACCATTTAAGACATCTGCCTTTTTAAATACACTATAATCACTAAAACGCTGCCCAGAATACACACCAATCAAAAACAAGTCTCTGTACTTATCTAATGTTTTATTTAAATTCAATGTCTCAAGTACATTTACTTGATCTAATGTAAGTGAAACGTGGTCTGCATCTCTAGTCTTAACAGTTACCTGATTATAGCTTTCATCTATTTGAATACCGTTATACTTACACCACTTAATAAATGTTTTTAAATAGCCTAGGTTCCTATTAAGTGTGATGTCTGTTAGCTTATAGTCTTTTCTTAAAAAGTTTATAAAATCAATTAAAAAAGATTTATTTATTTGTGTTGCCCGTATTTGATTCCCTGTTTTTTTTTCGTATGCTGTAATCTTATTTTTTAACATGCTATACTTATCAATAGTTTTACTTTGATACTTGCCTATGGTTTTTTTTTCTTCTACGTACTGATCTAATAAATAAGTTAAACTGTCTCCTGAAACCACTACATGCTTAAATTTAGCATCTAATCTTTTCTTCAGTTCTGATCTAGTAACTTGTTTATTCTCTAGTTCTATGTTATTAATAGAAATATGAAACTGTTCTAATATTCTATTTAATTTGTTAGTAATCTGTTTTAACTCTATACCAGTAGCACCAGCCTTAGCTTTTGGCATCCTAGAATCCTTATTCCAATACTTTGGCTCTATAGATATGCCTGTAGAATAAACGAAGGTTTGTTTTTCAGATTTTACATAATATCTTAGCCTAATGGCTGAAATTTTGTTATTTGGTTTATTCAAAAAGAAGTACATGTGTACAGTATTGTGTACAGTTTTTATGTATTCAATTTCCTATTTTGCGGAAATTAGATACAATTATAATAAAAAACAACCTGTATTTTTACCATAAATGACAATTAAATAGGAAAATAGAGGAAAAAGGTTACAGTCCTGGCGCGATCACAACCCAAATCCATAACTGTTTCACTTTCAATTAGTTATGGATTTTTTATTTTTATTGTGTACTCTATTGTGTACAGTTTAGATATTTTTTTTATCTTTACCAAACATTAGAATAGCTATGGCTGGAGATTCTTATATTATTTGGGGTTGTTCGTTTGGGCAACCTCATTATTTTTTATAAGTCCATCATGCAATTTATAGCTGTTTTACCGCCTATCACTACACCACAACCTACTGCTGGCTTTTTACCAGCTTTTGCATAAGCCATGGCATACGAGCTAAAATCAATTCCGCAACCTACTTGCATTCCAAAAATCTTAAAGTTTCTACCTACTGTAAACTCAGAATATGCCTGTGTATGCAAATGTCCTTGAACAGTTGACTGCATATCTGCCTTGCTTTTGGTTCTTGCTGTTCCAGCTTCCCCATGTATGTACTGAACGCCATCATATTCAACACGCTCTGTAAATTTCCATTTTGGCACTTCTAAGACTTCTTTATAGGACTTGATCCATTTAGTAGGAATAGAAGAAGTTTGAGCCTTACGCATTACCATTCTATCATGATTGCCTATAACTACATCAGCTTTTGGAAACACTTTATAATATCTACTTAGTCTTTTTATAGCTAGGTCTAATTCATCAGCACCACCTAGCCCATCTGCATCCGTTTCATGATAACTAGAATAATGATTGTCTATAATATCACCTATAAATATTACGTGATTACAATGCCATTTTTGATAGGTTTCTAAGCAATGCTCGTAGTATTCCTCTAAATCAAAAGGACAGTGCAGATCGCCTATTATTAAAATACGTTTTTCTTGTGGTTTTTTCTTTTCTCTATATTGATAAATAATGTTGTACTCCTGTTCATTTAGGCGCACTTTAGGATTGCCGTCTCCAGCATACAGCTCATTATAAGGCTTCATTTTCTTAATCGTTACTTCTTACCCTTGCCCCAAAATAGAAGGCAAAAATACTAGCTATTAGCCCCTCCATGAGGCCAATTAAAGTATAAAATGTTTTTTCGTTGTGTTCGGGTATGGTAACATAGACAACAGAGTAAACTATAAATAAAAAAGCAAGTAAGCCAGAAGCACCTGTAGCAATAAACATCCAGTCTGTTTTGCCTACCTTAGTTATTTCTATTTCTCTTTTTCTAGCTGAGTCTCTGTCCTCTACTTCTAGCTTGTAGGTTTCTACTAACTGCTGATGTAAAAGCTTTTTAGTTTCAGGATCTATAGCCTCATCTTTTGAAATAATGTTTTTTAATAAACCGAGTCCACCAGAATCAGGCAAAACATCTCCAACAAATTCCAATAAATGCGGTGCTTTATCCTTTAGAAGTTTTCCTAGCTTTGTTTCTCTTAGCTTTTTCATCTTTTAAATAATTTTGTGCTTCTTCACTTCTTGGCTTATATCCCTTTGGTTGTAATCCTAATTCAAAACCCCATTTCTCTGCTGGAAAACAAGGACAAGATTTAAGCCACTCACTCTTCTCTACTTTTGAATCTCCATCTCTGTCAGGGCTTAAATCTCGATGCCCAAGAATTATAGCATTTGGATATATATGTTTAAGCTGCTTAATTAATTTAAGCATCAATTCTTTTTGTCTTGGTGACCTGGTGTCCTCTGGCTCACCTGTTACAGGGTTTAAGCCTCCTGAGTAACATATAGCAATGGCATGTTTATTATGGCCTCTAGCACTAGCAGGCATTCTTGAAACAGGTCTACCAAATTCTATTTGGTTTGAGATCACATAGTGATATCCTATGTCTGACCAGTTACGGGGTTCTGAGGTGTGCCATCTTCTTATAGTGTCGGCACTAACAACTTGTTTAGTAGCGGAGCAGTGAATATGAATTTCTTTAATTACTCGACTCATCTTTCTTTCTTCTAGTTTGTACTCTTTTCTTGGCTGTATTTATAAGCCTTTCGCTCATCTTAGCGACTTTAATTCTTAGCTGAATATTTTCTTCTATAAGTAGCTCGATCTTAGTTTCTAACTGGTTAATTTTATTAGTCAATACTTCAATCTGTTGTGCATAAGCATTGTCTTTGCGTTCTTCTTTTTTAGCACCTATATCAATCTTTTGTCTTACTATGCCCCAAATCTCTTTAATTCCTAAAGCTCCTATTAGCGAGCTAACTACCATTAATAAACTGTGATCGTCCATTCTTAAACTATTTACCTTGTCCACGATATATGTTTTTATATCCTACTTGTCCTCTACTCGCATTCTTAGAATGCACTCCTTTTTTTCGTTTTTTGGGCTTCTGTAATATGTTAGTTACATATTTCACTATTCGGGTTCTTCTGGTGTCCAGTCACTATCTGCTAATAAAGCAAGGCATTGAGCGTGATCCATTGTTTGAATTGGTGTGAGTGTGCCATTAGTTATAAAACTAGGTTCTACATCAAATGCTATGATAGCCCTAGTGTTTGCTAAGTTTCTTCTCATTGTCTGTGAGCTAGTAGTATTAACCTGTGAAAAATCTACCTTGCTTGTATCGTTTATGTCTATTTCTATATATGTTGCCATTTGTTTTGTTTTAAATCGTTATGGGGTATCTTGTACGCGTGCAGTATTGCTCATATTGATACTGTAACTGTTATTACTTGAATATTTTGTTGTTCCTTTTAAGTTTGTAGGTATATCCATATTAGTGCCTGTGCCATTTGCTTCTGAGCGTGGTGTGTTTCCTTGCAAGGCATCTACGCCAGCGTTAAAACTTGTGCCATCATTAGTTCCTATTAAATCTTTACAGATAAAATTAGAACCGTTAAAGAAGCTATTGCTTCCTAATGTCCACCAAGCTATTGGTGCTGGTGTGAAATTTGTAAGGTCTTGTGGCATACCATTTGAATACAGCTTCATAACCTCTGTAGATGTTAGACCTTCATTAAAAATTGATACGTTGCTTATCTTGCCATCCCATTCAAAACCAGACAAAGTAGAATTTTTTCCTATTGTTGTATCATTACTTGTATATGTTATTGTGCCAGTTTTAGAAGCAGTTGCACCTTCTACACCATTCAAATAAAGTTTCATTGTAGAACCATCCCAAGTAGCACAAACGTGAACCCATTGATTTAAATAACTACTTGTAAAACCAGAAATAGAAATAGTACCCCAAGCCCCTGTATTTAAACCAAATTGTAAAGAACCACCAAAAACAAAAATACCATAATCAACACTTGCACCTCTACCAATTATACTCGCTTGTGATGTGTCAGTTTTATATGCCCAAGCTGAAATACTTAAAGCAGTTGTAGAAGGTTGAAAATTTCCTATATCTATATAATCACTACTTGCAGCATCAAAATTGAAACTGTAACTATCATAAGGTAGGTTTCTCGTTAGATTAGTCAAAACTAAATTAGCTGAAGTCATTCCTGAGCTTATGCCATCATTTCCATTTCCTGAAGCATCTGGTATATCCCAATATCCTGAGCCACTTACATCCCAGTTTGCTGATTGGTCTAACTTATACCAAGCTGTAGGTGTGTTTGTGTATGTTGTAGCTGGTACTCCTGAATTGTAGATATTTGATATTTCAGCACTTTGATCAGAGTTCCATATTGCAACATTAGAAATTAATCCATCCATTTCATCTACTGCTCCAGTTCTTGCTCCTATTTCAAAGTTTTCAGAATTAGATACACCACCACTATTTGAACCTGAACCTGTGAAACTTTCTGTTGCTCCATTTAAAAATAAGTTAATACCTCCTGTTGTTCCACTTCCATCATAAGTTAAAATAACATTGTACCAAGTATTTAAACTTAAAACAGTACTTCCAGTTGCACTTAAATTACCTGTACCTTGTAATAAAAATTTTAACTTATTTGCAGCGTTAACATAAAGTTGATAACCTACAAATGAACTATTCATTTTGCTTACAATAGTGTTACTTTTAGTAGAATTTAAATAAAACCATCCTGAAATACTAAATGCATCTGTACCACTTTGATTTAAAATGTTTCCAGCATTTACATAACTACTTGCCCCATCAAACTCCATACTAAAGTTATTAGCTATAAATGGTGAAGCTGTTACTGCTAATGTTTGGTTAGCACTAACACCACTAACTGTATAAGTAATAGTATAAGATTGAATAGTAGAATTATCAAGATCAATAGTACCTGTAGAAGTGTTAATACTCAAACCGCTTGGAGTAGCTGAAAATGTTCCTCCAGTTGTTCCTGTGATCGTAGGAGTTGGATCAGCTTCACCTTGATGAAAACTACTAGCAGAATATGAGAATGCAGCACTAGTGCCAATTAACACAGTTTCACCAGCATATGAATCTTCATAAATACTAGCTGCTCCAATAGTGTTCTGAAATTTACCCCATCCATTAGAGTTGTTCTGTGTTCCTTTACCCCATCCTATAGTGTTTGCCATATCTTATGTCATTACCCAGCCACCGAAATTGTCATCATAGTCAGGAGATATATCCTCATTGACATTCTGATAATATTCTGGAAAGTTGGTTGTTGCGTTAAAATTTAAAAAGTCTATCATTCTCTGTGAAAAATACTGGGCCGCATCTCGCTCTTTTTCGACAAGTGTGTTAATTTCATCACTACTTAAAGCAGTAGCGTTTTCAGGGTTGTTTCTATACACACCTCCATTGCTTATTGTAACACTTAAATAAGGAAGTGCATACATCATGGCATAGTGTATAAGTATAGGCTTGACATAAGTATCTACAAGTGTTAAGTATTCACCTGTTAGCGTACCTCCTGTAATATCACTTACTATTTTATCATAGAGCTTAGAACCTAACAATCTTTGTAGCTCTATTGTTTGCGCCCTATAAATATGGGGCAATAGCTTGTCTACATCTACATTACCATTGGCAGAGGTAAACTCTATGATATCTTTTTTCTGTATGAATAAAACTTTAGCCATTTACTTTTTCTTTTTTCTTTTAGGAGGGTTAACAAATCCTTGGTTTGGCATGTCTTTAGGAGCTACTGATACTTGTTGTTCATTAACAGGTGCTTTGAATCCTTTGCTTCTAGCTTGGCCTGTAGTTATTTCAGTTTTCTTACCATCTTTTATTTGATATGTTTTACGAAACCATTTATGAGAACATCTGGCTCCGCCTTTATATAACCAGATTGAGTAGGTATCTGATCCACCTTTACCAAAACCAGGATTGACAGGTTTGTTGCTCATTCTAAGTATATCTTCTTTACGATACACCTTATTAGCTTTAATCATTTTTTTACAGAATTCCCTAGAGTTAGGGCTTGTTGTTTTAGGTTCGTAAGAATATCTTACTAAAAACTGTACCCCTTTTTGACTTTGTTGTTTTGAAGTTCCGTCTTGTTGACTTTTAGCATTTGGATAAGCTCTACCTGTGGACGCAAAAGAAAGCATTTTATCAAGCCTTTCCTCTTGATCATACTGTACTTCCATTTCGTCAATGACATCATAATTTTTTAGTATTTCTTCTTCATCTTCTCCTAAATCAATTAAGTCTTGAGCTATTAAATTAAGGTTTTGGTCATCTATTGAAGGAATAGTATTAGCAGCCATCATTTCAAGCTCTGCCTGTTCTTCTTCTTCTGATTTAACTCCTGTTTCTTCTTCTTTTACTTCTTCGTTATCTATGTCATCAACGTCCATAAACTCAAGCGGATTAAGAGTCTTAAAGTATAGATTTAAAGAGATTTCATTTACAGCTAGAATGTCATTTAAGCAATCAATGATTAAATCTTGGTAAGGCTTTATAGTGGTGTTTGTGAATAGTCTTTGAGCGTTTTGTATTTCATCAGCATTAGAACCTAAGCCACCTCCTGACATATCTCTAAGGCCAATTAAAAGCGGAGAAGTGACTCTGTGTGTAAGCATGATTTTCTTACTACATTCCTCACTTAAAAAAGAGTAGTGTTCTGGAGCGTCATCTAGCGGTATATTGTCAACTGTAGTTTTCTGGTTCTGATCATGATTAAATGCTATGATAACCTTGTCTCCGTTTGCTCCTGTCATCTTATTCATGACCTGAGACTTGATCTGTTGCATTTTTTCTTCACTAGGTATGCCACTATTGAAATTGATCACTTTAGTACCTGAAAAAGAGTTCTGTGCATCATTGATCAAAAAGTCTGCTACTTCGGACTCTAATATGGAATAGGAAGTAGAATAGTCCGCAGGACTATAGTAAAAAAAGCCTGTTGTATATCTTCTTATTATTTTTATTTCGTTACCTGTTCCCTTAGTTCCAAATACAGGTATTTTCTTAAGCTCTGTGGCATCTGTTACCTTAGTCCAGTCAGGAGCATAATAATAGTTATTAATGTCTCCATTTTCGTCACATTTCTCAGCTCTTAATGTTTCCCTTGGAAAGTGTGATACTTTGCCCACCTTATCTCCTACATAGCTCACTTGTAAGGCCGCTTCTCCTAGCATCTTAAGGTCTAGACATATCTTGCGCATACAGTCGTTTCTAAGCAATCTTTTCATTTCTGCAAATTGCTCAGGCTTTTTACTTGCATCTGTAGCCTCTAAGCCTCTGCCGTAAATCTGCTGAGCTATACCACTAATTACAGCTTTGTTAGTAGTGCTATCCATAAAACAGTCAATTAGCTCTTGATAGTAGTCGTTGCTTTCGCCTATGCCCACCCAATCTCTGTTCTTTTCTTCAGTTACTACTGGCCTTTCGTATTGGCTTAATTCTATTAAATGTAAATTATTCATTAACTGTAGTATATGTATTCATTAGCACCCGTGTTATGCTCTGTAAAAACCCCGTTTGATATTTCAAAATCTGTAGCTGTTTGATCAGTACAGAAAATCTTATCTCTAAAAATTAGCTTGCTATCTGTGGTATTAGTGACTTCAATAGTGTAAAAAGCATTTTCAACAAAAGTTTGAGAAGTTGCATAAGTATTATAAAACCTTACACTGTTTATAGTTGGATTGGTATCATTGTGGTGAACCTTGTTCTCATTTTCTGAGAAGATAGTTATAGTGTAGATTTTACTCACGTCTATATCTTCTCTTGGTATAAAGTTTATAGTTCCCCCTGTTGTACTTAGAATCTGCATTTTTAATTTTTTAAAAAAAAGGGCGGATAAAAAATTAATCCATCCACCCTTTTCACACCCCGTACTATGTACCTTTATTCATAGCACCCACTAAACATCTTTAGCTATTTGTACCTACTACTATTGTAGCTGTAGCTGAAGAACAACCAGCAAACGGATCTGCTTGTGTTGCTCCACTTATAAAATTAGCTGGTAACTTTTCACTCCCTACAAGAGTTAGAGAAGAGACTCCGCTCATATCTCCAAAAGCAGCTCCCGTTGAAATACTACCTCCAGAAACAGATAAACCATGTTCTTTTCCTGCTAAAAGAAAATTCCCGTTATTATCTTCAATAACACAATGAGGTCTTCCAAAAGCTAAAAGCTTAAGCTGTACCATATCTTCTTTTGAAAGCTTTTGTAAATTCAATGTTAATGTTTGCTCGAAAAATGTTGTACCATTTTCTTGTGAAGATGTAACAGCCTGCTCTAAGGAGTTAGCACCTTTCACTAAATATTTATAGGCTGAGAATGTTCCTGAGACATCAGTTACTTCATCAGAAGTCAAGGTCACTGTTCCTAAGTCTCCAAAGTCAACAAAGTAAACTGCGTTAATACCTCCTACAACGTCTTTACATGGTACATTCCTTCCAGCTGTTAAATCACATGCCATAATTTAAATTTTAAAAGAGGGCTATTTCAAGCCCTCATTGTTAGTTTATTTATTAGGTATAGTATGCTACTTCTCCTAAAAATCCTGTTTGAATACCAGCTTTAAAACGGGCTACAAATCTCACGTTCTGGTCTCCTAGCGTGTCTCCAGTATCTATTAACTTGATCTCTGACATATCGCCCTCAATACCACATCCAAAGAATAGGTTTGATTTTTGCGCACCTACCATATCATTTGCTGGTAAACCAGGAGCTTTAAATATTTTGATTCCGTCAAATAATAAACCGTCTCCAAGGTCTTGGTTGTTTCCTCTACCTTCGTAACCATTTCCACCTAAGCCATTAGCTCCGAAACCTCCGAGACTTCTTACATAAGCCTGGTAGATAGAGTTAGATACATAAATATGAAAATCTTCTTTGTCAAGTAATGAAGCTTTGTTAGCAGCTACGTGGTCAACCACTTTTCCTAATTCGTCAATAACATTACTTGCATCCACAGTTGTACCAGTTACAACAGCACCACCCATCAATGAAGATGCAGCAGCAGCATAAGCAGTTGTAAATCCTGTCAAGTTACCACCTGAACCATTTCCTGTCCATATTTGGTTTTCAATGTTTTCTGCAATTTTTGCAATGTACTGCTGTACAATAAAATCAGAATAGCTCTTAGGTAGAACTTGGTTGTTCATTGAGTAACCCATTTGAGCAGCAATCCAATCCTGAGAAAAAGTCTTTTTACATTCCGTCTTATTTATTTGGAATTCTTTT
>VTLG01000387.1_pt1 | contig 11504 bp, 8 predicted proteins | sample 4694571 | NCBI WGS metagenome assembly VTLG01 (sample SAMN12604809, study PRJNA352737) | marine metagenome | biome: ENVO:00000447; feature: ENVO:00000209|ENVO:00000569|ENVO:01000036; material: ENVO:00002151; isolation source: viral sequences binned using virsorter ... | reverse complement strand
CAAGTGGCACATTCAATTTTTTAGCGATTGCTACCTGAGATGATGTGAGTCTCACGGTGTTGCGACCAGGTTTTACACTTCGCGTCGCTGACGCTACTGTTTGTGTAGGTTTAGTCGATTCCTGTGACTCTGTTTTAACAAATTTATGTGGGAAGTCAAGTCTCATTTGCCTGTCTATCGCAGCATAATATTCGTCTGATTTAGGGTCGTAACCCTGTTCTTCAACTAGTTTTTTATGAAGATCAAACGCCGTATAAGTCATAGCAGAATCTTTTCCGAACCAAGCGTTCTTTTCTGCCCACTCTTCAGCTTTTGGATCTGATGGCGGAGTTTTCATAACGTCATCTAAAGATGGAGTTCTTACTTCCTTTTCTTTAGTTTCAGAAAGTTTATTTTTAAGAGTATTTACTCTTACTTCTTCCATTCCAAGTCTAGCTATTTCTTTTTGTGCGTTAACTTCAGCATCAATGTCTCCTGCTTCTCTAGCTTTAACAAGCGTAGCTTTAGCAGCATCTAATCCTGATTTAACTCTATTCTCAACCGCACTTACATAACTTGGCTCTAGTTTAGCCATTTTATTTTTTAAAGTGTTATGTTCTGTTTGAACTCCTTTAGCATAATCTAAAGCAGCTTCTCTTTGCCTTTCGGCTTCTCTCCACTTTTTAGTTAGCTTAGCAATTCTTTTATTAACAGATTCACTATATTCTTCTAATTCTTCTTTTGGTTTCTCTTCTGTTTTTGTTTCTTGTTTCTCGTCTTCCTTAGTTTCTTGTTTCTCTTCTGTCTTGGTTTCTTCTTGTTTACTGTCCTGAACATCAGACTTGACATCAGATTTCTCAGATGTGTCATCGGACTTAGGACTGTCTTGAACAGTTTCATTTTGTACCTCTATATTTTCTTTTACTTTTTCTTCTGGCAATTCAACATCAGCACCTGGGCCGGATGTATCTATATCAACTGTTTTTTCTTCTTTGTCTGGCATAGTTTCCTCCTATGATTAAATATTATGAAGTACGGATTCTGGATTATCTATTTTACCCAAAACCTCATCGTCATTTAACAAGCGTACTTCACCGCCTTCGATGGGTAGTCTTGATCCTGCGTAACGTGCAAAAATAACCCAATCACCTTTTTTACACCACGGTCCCGTTGGAAACTTTTCTTTGTCATAGTAGGCCAACGGCCCTACTTTTAAAACATATCCACAATTAGTTGCGATACGTAATTTTTCTAATGATTCTTGTGCAATTAAAATTCCACCTTTAGTTTTTTCTTTCGGTGTGAAAGGTAAAACTAAAAGTCGCCAACCTGCTGGTTCAGGTAATTGTTCTTTTTGCTTTTGAATATTTTCTGGATTTAATGGTTCAGCTTCCTGACCAATTTTTTTAGCTTCTTCATATTTTTCAGAAAGTGCATTCCTATGTTTTGGAATTTCCTTTTCCGATGTCGATAACGTTTCCTTGTTCATTTTCTTGCTCCTTAGCTTTTAGCAGGTTAGAGATTTCCTGAAGCGCGTACTGATATGCACGTGCCTGTCCTAACATATACTGATATTTCTCCATATTGTCAACACCACCACTAATCATGGCATCTCCAATTCGTTGAAGACTATTTTGTAAATTTTTTTGTAATTTAGCAACAATTACTAATGGATCCACTTATACCAGGCCTTTATAGTATTTTGCATAAGATGGATTTGAAACTTTTTTACCACCAAGATCACCTTTAATATATCTTCCGATATATCCCCCTTGATTAGCTTTTACTCTTCCACCTTTATTGTATTTTGCTATTTTACTTCTTCCTTTAACTTCTTTTCCTGGCATTATTTTTTTCCTCCATTATTTCTAAATATCTGTGTTCCCTTTATACCAAAAATACTCGCGCAGACAAGGATCCATAAATTTGTAAACCAGGTCGGCAGTGCCTGAAAATGCTCGAAGAAAGTCTTTATTTTCTCCATAGCCGCCGGATCATCCGACCAGACTCCCCAAGCGAGCACCAAAATGGGCAACGTGAGAATTGCTAAAACGACCTCGTCCTTGTAGTCGTTTTGACGGGCTTCTAAAAGTTTGCCCTGGTAAGCTTCCTCGCCTCGGGCCATTTTTTCTGCGTGCATGTACTGAGCATCAGCCATACGCATTTTTGTCTCTTGTCTTTTTTTATAAATATGACTACCAGCGCTCATAGCCATTTTAATTGCACTAAACCACATTAATTCCTCCCATTTGGTCTTGGTTTCATTCTAGCGAGTGTTAATCTGTTTTCATTCGCCATTTCTTGTTTTTCTAGCGAAGTATCAGCTCTTAATTCAGCTAATTCTTCATTTTGGTCTAATTTATCTTCTTGAACGCCTTGATTCATCATAGCCTTCATTTTATCGATATTTAACTTCTCTTGAGCTTCTTTTCTCTTGTTATCATTGTCCATAGCTCTAATATCAAGCTCTCTAGCTCGTAATTTAGCAATTGGGTCATGATCAAACTGAGAAGTGACCTTTTTCTCTTCATTTTTGAAGTCTTCCATCATTTCAGCGATCAAAACGGCTTTTCTAGCTTCAATTTTTTGCTGTAAAGGTGCCATTTGTTGCTGAATTTGCGGATTTTGTTGCGCCATTTGCTGCATTTGCGCTAATTTTTGTAATTCATCTTTAAATTCTAACTCAATTTGCTCTTGTGCCATCAAACTTATGTGTTCTAAGCAGTTTTTCTCAACAGAAGCCATAACCATTGGTGCTGTCCTTACCATATTTGTCGCTAAAAAGTTCAAGTGAGCTGTAATATGCGCTCTATGGTCTTGTCCAGGGAAAGCTTGGAAAGGTAAACCTGCTAAAGCATCAATATGTTCTAATGCCGGATCTTTTGGCATTGGCTGAGGTGGTTTTTTTAAGATTAAATCTATGTCTTTTACTCCCAGCGCTTCGTACATGTTTCTATAAATCTCATATTGATTATGAAGCTGTGGATTTGAGGTAGCCAATTGCAGTTCCGTTTGTGCGAGGGAGATTCTCTGTGTTTGAGAGAAAATATTTGGATCTGCAACTGGCAATATATCTACTCTGTCGTCGAAGTCCATTTGTTTGATTTGTCTTTGACCTCCAACGACGTCATACGGATAAATCGGAGGTAGATATAATTTAAAAACTCTTGCAAGTAATGTGAATTCTTTTTTCATCGCAGCATATAATCTTTTATGGATCGCAGACATTACTCTCGATCCTCTTTCCAACATAGCCACTGTCGTGCCCACTGCTGCTTGTTGGTTCCCGTCTCCTACTTGCAGGTCCGCAATGGATGCGAATCTTTGCCCTGCAGATACCACGACACCCATAAGTTGTAATAAGGTCTGTGATGGTTCCTTAAATGGAAGCATCATAAAAGCATCTTTTAAGTTTCCACCAGGAGCATCTACATCTCTAAATTCTCCGGGTTGAATAGATTGCGCTTCGTCTCTCATTTTAATTCCACGCATCTTAAATCCAGCAGGTAAGTTTGACAAGGTTCCAGCGTCGAGCAACTGTCTTAATGCAGCCGTTGCTGTTCTTGATAGTCCACCTATCATGTGTAATAAACCAAAACCATAAAAACCAAGTCCTGGTAAAAATTTAAAGTGAACAAAATAATTAATTTTCTTTTTCATTAGATCACCAACTTCGTAATTTCTTCTAATAGATAAAATTTTTCTTGTGCCTTCTTCTAAAGTTATAATATAAGGTATTTTAATTCCTGTCGGTTCTCCATTTTCACCAACATCTTCAAAACCTTCTAAATCTAAATCAGTATGACATTCTAAAATACTAAACATTCTATCGTCTCTACCTTTAGAAACTCCTTCCAAAGCTCTTTCTTTTTTCTCAGCATCTGTTTCATTAAGATAACTAGGGTTAACTTCTATGTCTCTATAAAAACCACCCACTTGTTGTTTTCTTAATTCATTCTCTGTCATTCTAACTGTGTGAATAACAGTTTCACAATCGTCTAATGAAGTCGCTGTGTATGGTACGACTAAATCATCTGCAGGAACAAATTTAGAAACTGCTCTTTGCATTAATTCATCGTAATAAACTTTTTTAAATGTTGATCCAGCTAATGGTAAATTAAATAACATTTGATCAAATTCTGGCTCATATTCTTTCATCTGATCCATCAATTGATAGTTCATAAAATTTTTAACTCTTTGAGACTGTTGTTCTTTATCTGGAGTTGGTAATCCAATTATTTGAGTTCTAACTGGTCCTTCTGCTGGTAATAATTCTTTATAAGCTAAAGCTTGAAACTGAGTTACAGCTTCAGCAAGTACTGGGTGAGTAGCACCACTTGCACCTTTGAATGGTTCTGATCTATCATCATAATTAAATCCTAATAAATCTAATCCGCTGACGTAAGCTCTTTCCCAATCTTTTCTTGAAGTTTTGTAATCTGTATAATCTTGATGAAGTCTGCTTCCTAATCTATCTAAAACATCATCTGGTAATAATTCTGCTAAGTTGGAGTAATGACCCATATCCTGCCCTGGGTTCATTGCCATAGGGTCAAAATTTATATCTACACTACCATCCTCATTCTGTTGTACATCAACAGGATTCTCAACATCTTGTTGTGCTTGCTGTTCTTCTACAGCTACCTCTTCAGGATTAGGAATATTTAGTGTTTGTCTTACGTTGGGTAAAGACTTGTCTATTTCTGCCATTTATTTTCTCCGATATTGTAGTTGTAACCTTTTTTAAAGGAATATTCAACCCTTGTGAATTAGGCCCTCTTTTAGGGGGTACTGTGGTTGTTAATCTTTTATTCATTTCTTCTTTTTAGTAAAATTTTCTAATTCTTGTAAATTAGACATTGCTTCATCTACATCCACATAATCAGGATTCCAATCAACATTTCCATCAGGATCTACATTGGAAGGTCTAACTTCGCCAACAACAAAATCATCTGGCGGTGTACCTCTTGTTGATTCGTCTCCTATACCTTTTTTATAATTTAAAGAATATTCTTTGTTGTAAGCTCCACTAGAAGTTTCATATTTTCCTTTTTTAGGAGTTACATTTATACTTACATCTCCAGTGTCCATATGGACAATCATATCTACATCATCACCACCTTCAAGTGTACCTCTCTTAACAATTTGTCTCTCGCCGTACGCTACTTGTTTAGTTACATCCTCACCTTCGTTCCAAAGTTTTTTAACAAGACCGGGAAACCATTCTGGCATGCCTTTAATTTTTTCTACTGTCGGTCCATAATAAGGTTGAGCTCTTTCTAAAACTTTTCCAAGTTTAAAATATTTTCCAACGATAGGTAATGCTGCAAGAGCAGTTATACCTTTTATAAAAGCTCTTCTACTTGGGCTCTTTGGTTTTGATCCTTCGTCAAAACCTACACGGCCGCCTTCGGCTGCAGACCAATCTTCAAGATTAGAAAAAGTATCAGTAGATTCTTCTGCTAACTTTGCTCTTTCACCTTTTCTACGTTGTTGATTCCAATACTCTGTTGCTTTTTGTTTTTCCATTAATTTAAAAAGCTCTAATTGTTCTTTTAGTGTTGTTTGAGTCTCTTCTAATTTTTTTGAATAATCAGCTTCTCTAAGAGGATCTTTCTGTAACATGTTATAGTATCTACGATCGTCTTCCTTTTCCATTGCAGCTAATTCTTGAGGACTTGCAATATCCTTCATCATTTTTCTATCTTGATATGTTTTATACATTCCTCCTGCTCCAGGTACTACCCAGTTGCCAAAAGCATCCATAGCTATTTGTCCTGAAGGAATTCCTTCTTCGTATTTTCTCGATGCATCTGCAATTTCCATACCAGCGAAGATTGGAGTTAATCCAATAAAAGCTCTTCCTCCCCATTTCAAAGTTCCACCGCCAAACTTTTTAAGTGCATTTATAATCGGGGTTCGAGTTTCGGGCATAGCTTGACCTACTTTGTTAAGTGTTCCTTCTGGATCTTGAGCAAATTTTGCCATAGGACATTCTAAAAGATTTCCTCCAGATAAAAAACCTACACGGCCTCCTGAAGATTTAAGATCAGGGCAACCAAATAATTTTCTTATTCTCATTATTTGATTTTTATCTGCAGAATTTAATAAATTTCTAATTGTTTTTAGTGCTTTTTCAGATTTTGGTTCTAAATACTTAATAACACTTTCCGGAAGATCTGGTATTTTATTTTTTAAAAATTTAAGGGCTGCTGTTTCTGTAGCCGTAGGAATAGTAATTCTACCTGGAGCATTTTTAACCACTTTTCCTAATTCATCTGTTTCTTTAACAATAGCTTTAATTTGATCATCAATAGAACCACCTTTATATATTTCTGATTCTATTGCTCTAACGTAAGGTTCTAATGCTTTATTGTTTTTAGCAGCATCTACTAAAGTTTTAAACAAATGGTTTTGTTGACCAGTAGAAATTCTTAAATTATTAAATGGATATTTTTTTGTTCCAAAGTCATGGTCTATTTGTCCTGCCATAGATTTTATTTTAGAATAACCTTCCTTAGTTCTATAAGCAGTGGTATTTACTCTTTTATAAATATTTTCATAAACTTTTTTGTAAGTTGATTTTTCTCCTGTAAAAGGATCTATCATTTCTGTACTAAATAATTTATTTCTTCCATCCACTACTTCAACTAATTCATTAAACTCACCTAATTTTCTAATATTACCTTTTAAATCAAAAACACCTTTGTTAGGTACAGCTTTATTTATGTTTGCAAGTGTTTTTGCGTCTGGTTTAAAAAAACTGTATAATTTATTTTTATATCCAAGATTTTCTGGATCAGCATAACTAAATAAAAGTTTATTAGTATTTAATTTAGTGTCTTTACCTTTCCATTTAATTTCTTTGCCATCTAAATCATATAATTTAAAATCACCTTTTCCTTGAGCAGCATTCCAGTTTCTTATGACTTCACGCATTGCAAATTGTTCTGGTTTATTTCCAGCCAGTCTCCACCAATCTTCAAAGTTTGCTCTTCCTACTTTATTGTTTTCTGCCATCTCCATTAGGTAGCCCATAGAAGTATCTGTTCCTTCAGGAACTTTAGTAAGTATTCTGTTTATATATTTAAGCTTATCTTCAACTGCTTCATATTCAGGGATAGTTTGTAAAATTTTACGAATGTCTTTAGTAATTCTTCCTTTTTCTGTATTTGGTGCTATTAATTTTTGAATTTCATGAGCCACACCAGTATAGCCCTTTGTTGACATTTTATATTCTGGATTCATAATGTAATTAAATGCTCTTTTAATTTTATCATCTTTTGAATCTAAGTATTTGTTTACTAGACGACCTACATCTCCTTCAATAGTGCCCGGATTTTGTCCAATTCTATTATTAAAAATTTTACCTTGGAAAATACTTGATGCTCCATCTTTATGCATCTTCCATTTCCCGTCTAATTTTAAGTTTTCTGCATCAATTAGTTTTTTAGCTAGTTCAAGTTTTTTTTCTCTAAGAAGTTTTGTAGGTGCAGGTTTGTCAGCATAATACATTAAAGATGGAGAGCTATGACCTTTGCTTTTTACAAAAGATTCCCATGTAGGTGTATCTATTAACTTGTTATTTTTAAGACCTGTTTCAACAAGATCAACATACTCATTATAAATTGTATTATATACATCAGCACTTATAACTTTTTTAAACCCAGTTCTATATCCAAGGTCTTCACCCTGGAACATTCCACCTTTACCTATAACCCCGCCTTGAGCTTTGCCCGGACGCGTAAGGTACGCCATCATTTCATTGTATTCGTGAATCTTCATTTTATTTTCAATATGTTAGCTAAACCGCCGTCGGCGAAAAGATTTTTTTTCTCTGCAAACTTTAAAGCTTCTTCAGGATTATTAAATCCATAAGTGCTAGTTCTAGATTTTTTTTTAGGTTTACCCCATTTCCATTTTCCACCAATACCAGTATACCAAGTATCATCTGCATTATACCATCCTTGAGCACCAACCTTTCCTCCCATTAATTCAGTAGTTAAATCAGCGCCTATTCTGTAATCTTTATCTTGATCAATATTCCCAGTTAATTGATAATCCCAATCTCCAAGTTGTCCTGTTTTGTCTAAATTTATTCCATATTTTAAAGCATCTTCCCAATCTCCTGTTGTAGATTGAATATAAGGAGTTAAACTATCTGAAATAGGTATATCTGCTCTAATCATTGCTTCTTTATCCTTTGTTTCTAAATCTTTATAAAGACTTGTACTTAATTCAATTGGTTCTACATTTTTTAAAAGATAATTAGGAATATTTCCTGTTGCCTCTAGATAAGCTACATCAGTATTATCACCTGTTTCTACAGCGCCCCAACCACTTACATTTTTTGTATCAAAAGTACCTCTTACTCCTTTGTAATCTGAGTCAGGTTTAGAGACTAAGTCTAGTCCAAAATATTCTTTATCCTTATCTGCACTCCATGCTTGCATGGCCATTTGATAGTGCTCAGGATTCATAAAATTTTCTGGGTTAGGTGGAAAATCTCCGTGACCAATAAACATACTATGTATTGTTTCATTATCTATATTATCTTTTTCAAACTTAGGTCTAATAATTGTTGGTTTTAAAGTTTCTGAATCTAATCTTACATCATAGTACCCTTCAATCTTTTGATTATCGCTATTGTATGTAATACCAAGATTGTTTCCTTCTACAAGAGCACTCCAGCTTTCATCTTTAGCTAAATTAGTAGAAGCTTTAATTTTAGCTTGAAGATCCACTGGTAACTTATTGTATGTATCAAGTGCAACACTAAATAAAGTATTGTCATCTATTCTGGTAGGAACATTTAAATCAAATTTTTCTGCAACACCTGTTTCAACTCCTGTTGCTTGATTATCAATTTTTAATTTAATTCCATTATCCAAAAAACTATATAGTGTTTGTTGATCTTCTTTCTTATAATTTTTCATGCCGTAGAACATAGTTTTAGCTAAATTTGCCGCAGTGTCTTGTATGATACTTGAACTTATATCATCTCTTCTGCTTGCTGGCCTACCCATTAGACCAGCAAGACTCAGCCCAACAATACCAGAATCAGGTCTATCCTCTCTTTTACCAATTATACTTCCAATAATATCATCTAAAGATTTTTTTGGGCTTTCCCACGTGGGACCTATAAATTCAGAACCACTACTAAAACCAGTTCTATTCAAATGTGAATTACTTATTATTCCGCCACTCGCTGCTTGAACCCTGCCGCCTGTTGCAAAACCTTTTTTAAAATTTTCTACTACAGATGCTTGAGCTTCTTCTGCACTCATATCTAAAGTAATATCTTTTACTAATATCCACAATCTATCTTCGGATATACCGGGAGCATAAGGTTTCATGCTTTGAACAATTGAATCTTTAAATCTTGTAAGCGGATCTCCACCGCTATCAAAACCCATTCTATTCAAATGCAAATTACCTATTATTCCGCCGTGGGCGTTTTTAGTTCTGTCTGTTGTATCAAATTCTTCTAGTATTTTTTTCTGCTTAGCTTCTTCTTCCATTGCTTTTCTAACCTTTTCTCCAGCAACAACACTAGCATCATATTCACCAGCGCCAGTTTTTTTAACAGTTAAAAATTTTTTATCTATACTATTTCTTAATAATTCCTCATAGTGTGAAAAACTTTCTCCTTGCATAAACACATCTCCAATCTCATCCACTGCCTCTAATGCATCTTCACCATAGTATCTTCTAAACACATCAATTGGATCGTCTTCTGTCATAGGTGAGTATTCTCTAACTCTAAATGAATCTCTTTCACTTAATTTTAATCTACCTGCTTTTACTTCTGACTGCATAAATTGTCTTACAGCGGTTCTAATATTTCCTGTTTTATAGTTTTCTGCCATTACCTTTTGACCTTTCAAAATTTCTTTCATTATAGCTTCAGGAGTAAAATCTTTAGAAGTTTTCTTTAATTCTTCTGTTGCTTCTTTTAATTTCTTCATGTTTGTCGCTAGACTCTCGACGCCCGTTCCTTCAACATCGCCCTGTGCTATGTCATCAGTTCTTTTCTTAACAACTTCTGCAGCTTCATCAGTTGCGACGATGCCTTTTTTAGGAGTAACGTTTTTAGCGTTTACTTTATCCCATTCTTTTAACAAATCTTCTTTCATTGGGCTTCCAAAAACATCATCACTTGGTCCTAATGTTTCATCTAAATATCTTTCATACTCTTTTCTAGTAGCAAATTCTTCAGGTCTTCTGACGATGCCTTCTTCTGTCTTAATAGGCACCACTTCACCTTTTTTCTCAGTCTTAGGTTTTTTGTATCTAGAGTAAATATCATCTATCTGCTTTCTTAAAAGTTCAGACACTTTTCCAAATTCTCTTCTTGCAAAATCTAATATCTGTTCTTTACTCATGCCTTGTTTAGCAAGGTTTCTCGCTGCTTGTAAAAATCTGATAACTGAGTTTATAGCCATTAGTAGTACACTCTCTTAGTTTTTATAATCTTCTCATCCTTATAATCTTCAGGATGAGGTATAAGACCCCCTTGCCTAAATCTCATAACGGCCTGAGTCATACTGTCAACCAAGTCGTCGTGATCCCCATAAGGAAACGCCGCGCATTCTTCAATTACTTCTTGCGCGAAGTTCTTATTAGTGGGCGCCCATATCGTTCCGCTTTCAAATAGCGGTGCGACCGAGTTAACACGTGTATGTTTATCATTTCCCTTACTTGGTGTAAAGTTAATAACTGGTATCCCCATGTTTCTTAATTCATATGTCAAAGGTAGTCCCGAAGCTTTAGCTTCAATCAAAACAGTTTCTGGCTGCCAGTAATCGTATTGTTCTTTAGCAACCCGTCTTAGTTCTGGAAACTCGTATCTACCTTTTAGTGCATCAACTAATATTAAACTTGCAGGTTTATCTTCGTTCTCTCTAAAGACACCCCAAGTAGTAATAGCACTGTAATCCGCTGTTTCCTTTTTCATAAAAGCTGTATCGTAAGATTGTATCACGTGCTCTAGTTTCGGCATCGTGTCTCCCGTCCATTTCTTCCACCATTCTCGTTTAATAATTGCACCTTCTTCAGATGTAGGGTTTTGCATCCACTGTGCATTCCATTTACCAATGCTAAGTGATGCTTTAACAGTTTCTAGCTCCTTGACATTCCAATATTCAGGCCAGACAGGATTACCTGATGGCATGATAGCTGGAAACTCTATCAATTCCCACTGATCAGCTTTAGCTTCTTTCTGATGCTCTAATAACATTCCTGTTAAATCTTTTGTGTTCCATCTCGTCATTACACAGACGATGGTTCCTCCTGGCTGCAAACGTTGACGTGGACCTGATGTATACCATTCGTAAGCTCGCTCTAAAGCAGTCATGTTGAGGGCATCTTGCTCTGAGTGAGGATCATCAATGATAAGTAAATCAGCACCACGACCCGTTATTGCTCCACCAACACCAGCTGCAAAGTACTCGCCGCCTTGTGCGGTTTCCCATCTGCCTGCTGCTTGTGAATCTTCTCTAAGTCTTGTCTCGAAGACTTGTTTG
>VTLG01017160.1_pt1 | contig 11506 bp, 12 predicted proteins | sample 4694571 | NCBI WGS metagenome assembly VTLG01 (sample SAMN12604809, study PRJNA352737) | marine metagenome | biome: ENVO:00000447; feature: ENVO:00000209|ENVO:00000569|ENVO:01000036; material: ENVO:00002151; isolation source: viral sequences binned using virsorter ... | reverse complement strand
TAACGATAACATTGTGCTCATCTACAGGATTCGTTACAGTATGATACCCTGCTTCTCTTAATCTTGGGAGAATAGGATCATTAACAGAGAAGTTAACATTATTAAATATATGTTTTCCTATGGGTTTGTGACATCCTTCAGTAGTATCCATAATCTTACTGAGTGTACCAGAAGGTTTAATCGTAGTAACATTCTTAGGTCTTTGAGTTCCTAGCTCGTCAGCCATAGAGTAAGCTCCATGTATAGCTAAATTACGAAGTCGCTTGTAGTCATAGTGTGATAGGTCTTGCCTCGTAGCAATCCCTGTAAGTCCAACTCCGCATAACCTGAGATACTCATTGTTCTCATGCCATGTTCTTTGCAGTATGCCATCATCAAGATTGACAAGAGTTTGACGATAGTTGGCTCTGGCAATAAGATACATAGCTCGCTCAAGTCCTCCACTATCATCTCTGAATTTGCTGAGGTCCACTTCGGACAGGTTGCAGAAAGATTTGTTTCCAAGGAGAATTTCTGCACATGGATTGACTCCACTAAACCAAGGAGCACGTTTCCTAGCTTCTGCTCCGTTGATGATTCCAGGTTCTGATCCACCTGATTCTTTAATGATCTTAAAGACTTCTTCGAGTTCTTCATGAGTAGGTTCTTCCCAAAAGACTACAGAGTTATTAGATTGACTACGATGAGGAGTATCCGCTAAGTTATCCTTAGCTCTGGCAAACTGTTCCCACTCAGGAGTATTATGATACACCAAGGCTATCTCAGCAGACCTTCTACTACTTAATACAGTTCCTAGCCAGTTCATTACATCTAATATATCCATCTTAGACAGGAGCTGACCTGATTTCTTATTTAAAATTTGAACGATAGCTGAGTACGCTTTAGAGATGGGTCTATCTCCTGAACTGATCCACCCATATCCACTGAGGCGTAATCCTGCTGGTCTAAGCTGCGTGAGATCGAGCACGAGTTTTGTAGCTTTCCCTTTGAAAGCCAGAAGCTTACCGATACTCTTTGCCCATGCTTCAGCGGAGTCTCCAATTGTAATAGTCCAAATCCCGGTATCGGCATCGAAAGATTCTCTACTTCCTTCATGTCCTCCCTTCTTAGTACGTTTACTCCTGATAACTTCAATGTCTTCAATGGGTTTGGTAAAGCCTGATAGCGTTCCGACAACAGGTGTGAACCCAACTCCACACCCCTGTAACAAGAGCCACAAAGAGTCAACCACATCATGGATAGTCTCCACTTTTAAATGAGCACAATTAAACTGACTAGCTTCTCTTTTTTTGGCTACATCAGTTCCACCTAACCATAAGGTTCTACCTGATACCATAACCTTACGTTCTAACAAGAGCTGTCTTAACTCTTTCAACTCTGGCCCTATTCCCAAGTCAGTACCAGCAGCCCGATTCCAAAGCCAGTTCTGATGATCTATTACCCTGTCTATGGTTTGTTCCCAAGTCTCATAGACTTCATCCTTGTCATCTAAAGGTCTACTGTAAGTACGTCTTGTAATAACTTGTGCTCTAACAGAAGGTTTGTTCATAAACACTCCTCTAGGACAGGCGGTTTATAGTTTTTTCCTTTTAATACTTTTCCATGTTCACATTTAATAAAAGGATATTTACTCATGTTAGCTTTATGTACGAGATCATATGCTTTGTCAAAATCCATTCCAAAAGAAACAGCAGTTCCTTTGAGAACGTACACCACATCACATAGTTCTTTCAGAAAATCTTGAAGCATAACATAAATTTCCCCTTGATCTAAGTTTCCTTCCAACCTGAAACCAGCCTCAGCTAATTCCTGCACTTCTTCAAATATTAACTTCATCCTGAACTCAAGTAGTTCTATACTAAACGGTTGATCAACAGCTAAATCCATTTTCTCGTGAAACTTTCTAACTTTTTTCATTATACTTTTCCTCTTTAATCATTTCTAGATAGCGTATTGCCTTGTCAATATCTTTAACTCCATCTTTCATGTCATGTCTCATCACATACTTTATCACATTACCCTCAGCGTAAGGAATCTGATTTCTCATAATAAAACTGATAGGTTCAATATCATATCGCGCATAATAAGATGGAGACACTCCTTCTTTAATCATATTAAAATTCTTTATATACTTATCAGTAGAAGGATGTATATCAATTTCTAATTCATTGGGGTCCATAGATTAATCTCCTCTTTCTTAAAATTATAATCTTTAGTTCGTAGAATTCTAGCAACTCTAGCTTGAGTTAAAGCATGATCTTCAGTCAACCCTGCTTTCTCATAAGCATCTACGATGGTTTGCCACCTAACTCCTTTATTTAATAGGAGTTCTGTAGCTTTCTTTGGTCCTACACCTGGACACCCTTTGTAATTATCTACTGAATCTCCTGTTAAAGTCTGGAAGAAAAACATATGGTCAGCCATCTTCTCATCAATAACCTCAGTGATCTCTGAATCCATGTTGTAATACTCACAAGGAATCGTAAGCATATCCTTATCAATTGAAATAATTATATTCCTGTCAAACTCTCCATCAGTAGCAAGGATACCTAAGACATCATCAGCTTCCAGCATGGGTTGAGTCCTAGCAACATAATGTTCTTTAAGATAAGCCTCCAGATGATTATATCCTAGTGGCTTCTTACTATCTTTCCGGTTTAACTTATAATCGGGAAAAATTTTTCGCCTAAAATTATTTGCTCTGTCTGAAAAACAAATAAGAGTAGTAACATCTCTTCCTCCCCCTAATTCCTCTTGCCAATCTTGAACCATAGCATTCGCCTGAGCTTTTAATTCTTCTATATTAGTAGCCGTTGTTAAAATCCCATCATCCCAATGAACTACTGTCTGTACTGCCCAACATACTTTGTATGTAAGTATGTCTCCATCTATCAATAATCTCAAAGTACCCATAATAATCTCCCATCTTTAAATGTTCTTGGTAATGACACTCGTCACATAAATATATACATTTGAAAAGTTCTGGTAAACTTTTTCTAAAAGCCTCTCTCCACGCTAATCTTGATATTTTATCTCGTTTTTCTTTAGGGTTTTTATGATGAAAATTAAATGATCTTTTAGTATTAACTATACCACATCGTTCACACCTAAAATTTTTTAACAGAACAAATAAATACATTCTACAGTGTCTTAAATATGTAGAATATTGAGAATAATTGTAACGATTATAAGGATTTTTACTCATTAGAAACTTATAAAAACCCTCACAAAAAGCTACCAGTTTATCAAATGTATCAATGTGTTTCAGCCCAATTTCTTCCAATTTTAAACGTGCCACTAAGAGGGCATCCAAATTCGTAGTATTCTCCAGCTCTCGTAATAGCTTGTTCTGCTTCTGGTCCAATAAATTTTTTGGCATACCTCTCCTTGCACTCAATTTGAAATTCGTCATGGATGTTAGCTACAAACTCATAGTCATCTCCAGGCTCTAACCCCAACAAGTGTAATCGTTTATCTAAAAGAATCAAAGCTGTTTTCATCAAGATAGCTCCTGCACTCTGAAGCAGGGTATTTAAAGCAGAGTGTTCTGAACGAATGTGTAATTTCCTACCGTCAAGACCAACGAGATACCCCCTTCTCCTGAATACTTGTTTAACCTTTTCGGTAAGCTCCACAAGACCGCTGACTCCAGATAACAAGGCATTTCTTCCTTGTTTACCTTTCTTTGCACCACCCCCAAGAATTTTACCAAGCTTTTGATCTCCTGCCCCGTAAATGAAAGCGTAGAAAAAAGTTTTTGCAGTATCTCTTGATGATAATCCAAGTGCATCTCTGTTGAGGGAGTGAATGTCACTTCCCTTGTCTTTAGTACCATCGACTGCTGCTTTTGCATATACACCTCCATCATATCGTTTTAAATACCCTGCCAAAGCTCTGAGTTCTAAACCATCAGCATCACACCCAACCAAAATCATATCATCAGAAGCTTTGAACAACTCCCTACACTCTTTACCAAAAGGACTGTAACTAGCAGGAACTTGAGCTACATTAGGAGAGGAATGAGTACACCTTCCAGTGATAGCTCCATTAGTATTTACATTTCCAAAGATTCTTCCCTCTCTCTCTAGTTTTAACCAAGCATTATCTCCTTCAGCCAGTTGAGATATTCTTTTAGATAGGAGGAAGTGATTAAATAACTCTTCACAACCTGGATAAGGTAAAGATCTTAAAACTGTCTCATCAATTTTAGGTTTACCATTAGGAGTAAAGTCTTTAGGTTTCCAATTATAATCCTTCTGAAGCTTGTAACTTATATGATCTCTGCTGTTAGGATTAAATTTTATTTTCTCTATCTTGTTAAAACTTTGACCAGCAGTGTAACCTTTAGCTTTGTTGTCTTTCTTGGGGGTAAAACTTCCCAAGTCTCTATACCAACTACCAAAACGTTTCTTTAATTTACTGCCAATTTTCTCCTGCTGTTTAAGAAGCTCTACATATAACTCCTGCCCTTTCTTAACATCAAAAGAGAAACCATTTTCAACCTGTCTCTGAATTAAAAAAGAAAACTCATGTTCTAACTTGACTGCTTCCTCAGAACATTCAGTTTCACATAGATGATCAAAAAGTATAGAAGTTATACCAACATCTTGAGCACAATAGTCTGCCATCTCCTCAGTAAACTTAGACCAATCAGTAGTTTCATGGTTGAAGTCACCTTTTAACATACCTAATCGGTAGCCCCAAGCTTTTAAACTATGAGAACCATACAGTTTGGTAGGAATGTATTTCTTCTTGGCATCTAAGGTCATCATATTAGAGTAAGCTAAACGTGATACTACTAAGGTATCACTTATCTTTGTATCCTTATTAGGAGTCCATCCTAAAAGCTTCTTCAATACTGGTAGATCATACCCTAATATATTATGTCCTACCAAGCCCTCAGCATTAGACATCAGCTCTAAGGCTTCTTCTAAATTATCATACTGGTCCTCATTAGCAAATATTTGAGAAGCTTGTGCTCCCTCTACTGTCATAGCTAGACAATGGATCTTGGAGACATCTGGAAGTAAACCATCAGTTTCTAAATCAAATATTATATTCATACTTAAAACACCTCATCAATATATTCACACTCTCTCAGTCTACCTGTTTCCCTGTCGTAGTATAGTCTCGCTGCAACTCCTGTCGAACTCCCCTTGTATCTAGCCTTGAGTATTCTAACAGTTGTTTCGCCTTCTTCTTGTTGGTTTCTTTCGAGTCCAACCACGAAATCACTAAGTTGAGCGATGCTTCCACTTCCTCTAAGATCATTAAGTGAGATTTTTCTGCCGTCTTCATGTCCTCTCCCGTCTGCTGGTTTTCTTAAATGTGATACAATAAAGATACCTATGTTTACTTCTTCTGCAAGTGATCTCAGTTTGGTCATCAAGTTATCTATGAGTCTTCTTTCATCTCCACTTTCAATACCACTGATCATAATAGAAATATGATCAACAATAATCCAAGAAACATTACAGCTCCTAGCTAAATACCTAATACGATTAGAAAGAACATCTCCATCCATACTTCCCCAATGATCATAAAGAAAAAGTCTCCCTGTATTTAATGTTTTTTCCCATATATCTCGTAAAAATTTTTCTTCTAAATTATCCTTCAGGTGAAGCATTTCATTGGCTTCAATAGACATGAAGTCAATGGCTGCTTGGCGTACAGATTCTTCAAGAGCAATATAACCAATTGTTTCTCCTTTTGAGAGGAAATATGACGCAATCTCCTTGACAGCGGTAGATTTTCCAGCTCCTGTTCCTGCACAAAACGTAACGAGTTCACCTTTTCTAGCTCCTAAAGTAAGGTTATTAAGACCCTGCCAAGGATACTGCATATCAGCAGCTTGCATAGGAGTATTTACCAGCTCCCAAGTATCTTCTCCTGCTATGATGCCATCTGGCCTGTAGACTGAAGCTCTGAATATAGCATTAATAACATCAGCTCCACGATTAGCCAAGAGCATATCATTAGGATCTTTAAGGGGAAGAGAGGCAATTTTACATCTGCCTGGTGGGAAAAGCTCTGCTACCTTACGAGCTGCATTGTTCCCTTGAGAATCGTTGTCAAACATTAATACTACTTCTTCAAAGTTTCCTAACAACCACTCCAAATCTTTAGCTATAGCTTTACAGGCTGATCCTACACCGTTTGGAATGGATACTACAGGGTACTGGCAACGCTGAACCTCAGCTACAGACATGGTATCTATCTGTCCTTCTGTTATGACAATACGCTTACCTGAAGTCCAGCATTGCTTTCCCCATAAACCTAAGTCTCTAGTTTCCCCTAAAACGGGGAAGTCTTTATCTTTAGTTCTTAACTGTTGAGCTATGAGTTTATTGTCCTTGTCAAAATAAGGAGCAATATGAACTTTCTTGTTATTATCGTAATTTACTTGATATTTAAAGAATCGACAGGTTTCTTCAGATATTCCACGTTTGCTAAGGGACTCGTAAACACCCTGTCTAAAAACACCATTGGATTTTGATATATCTTGTATAGAAACTGAATCATTACCATGCTCATAGTGATTACAGCTATCACCGAAACAATACGCATGACCATCTGGATACCTCGCCAAATTATTTTTAGAACCACATTTAGGACATGGCTCGTGAACTACCCCTTTCTGATTTCTCTCAACCATATATCAGGCACACTCCTTTCCGCATAGATAAATCCATGCTTTTCACACCATCCACCGTAAGTGGTAGATGAACCCTTGTATAACTTCTGCCTGGAATTAGAAAAAATGAATCTTAAATCTATATCAGGGTGTTGTTCTTGGACTAAGAGATGTTTAGTTCTATCCTTAGCCAAGAACCTACCCTTGGTTTCAATATAGATCTTTTTATCTTTTCCCACTAAGATAAAGTCAGGTGTATAGTGCTTAGGTACAGGGATATACTTGAGTCTTTCCGTCTCGTAAGAGTAAACTACACCAGAAGCCTTTAACTGGCTGGCTATTCGTTCTTCTAAGCCACTTCTGTAGCCCTCTCGTATACCCCTGTACCTTTGTCTTCTAGTTAAACGTCTCATTTTCATCTTCTGCTATAATGGTGCTTTCAGCTTGTAAATCCCATAATAGCTTTTGTGTCCAATTAACTTCATGAAAAGCTTCTTTAGGATAATGACCTGCGTTAATTAGAAAAATAATATTTTCTACGAGTGTCGCAATTGTGCTACTTTTTAAATTACGAACCTTAACAGCTATCACTTCAGCATTCATTTCACGCCACTCTTCATAACTAGCCATAACTTAGAAGTCCTCATTATCTTCAGTACTATCTGGAGCTTCTACTTTTTCCAGTTCCCTTCCCACAAAGCTACCCTCGTCTTTACCCCAATCAACATCGTCCTGCTTGGAGTATTCAACTAAATCTATAATACGAACTTTCTGCATACGCATGGTAACACCACCAGCTCCTTGATTAAAAGGAATAGCCTGATATGCTATCTTCAACTTACTACCAGCTCCCACTTGGTTCAATACACGATTACCAGCAGTATCCAAGAGTATAGGTTTCTGAGTAAAAGTATCACCACTCTTAGTTTTAACTTTAGCTTTTAATTTAAAGTTAACTACAAAGTTTCCGGTAGGTTTGTCCTGATCATCCAACTCAGGTTTAATAGGGTTGTGCTTTCCTCCATTCATCAAAGGATCTACTATTCCTTGAATTCCTTTAATGTCCTTCTTGTTAAAAATCATTTTAACTTGGTATACTCCATCAGCGTCAAACCTTACATCTGGAGTATTCAACCAAGGCCAAGCTGCTGTACCTGTAGGTGTTACATGAATTTTTTCTCTAGCCATAATTTAAAGTTCTCCTATTATATATTTTTCTGCTCCACCAAATTCAGGGATCTGTTTGAATTTACAGTCCCTCCTCATCTTACCTATCATTTCCATCACATCACTAATACTCCTTTCTTGGACCATCTTGTTTAAATACAAACAATTAAACACTGCTGAGAGTATAGCATACTTCTCAGGTTTAGAAAAACCCTCTAAACTATCTACTACTCTCATCATGCCTTGTGCTACTTTTTTAACATTGACATTTGCCATGTCAACTGAAGAAGAATTCTGCATTGTTCACCTCGTTGATGTTTAACTTACCATACTTCGGCCTTTTAGGAAAAGTATTTTTACAAATAGAAGGAGAAACTGTTTGTTCCTCTGCAAATTTCTGGAGAACATCTTCTTTATAGATCTCAATAAAAGTTGTTCTCAGGTTATCACTTAAGCGTTCCATATCACAAGCATGAGTACCAAATGAATCATGAACGATAGAGAAGCTCTGTATATCAGTATAAGATAAATTAACAGTTTTCATTAAATGACAGGCATCCATACTATGAACATAGTTAGGAGCTATACCATTAGTTTGTTTGTGTTTATCTAGTTTGTCAGTAGCCCCGTGTGCAGAGAATAAAGAAGCCATCTTACCATTTATAATAGTTTTAATTTGTTTAACTATCGGCTTAAGGTACTTCTGTTTAACTATAAATCCTGTAGGTACGGTCCAGTAGATAGGTCTAGCATCTTTACTCAAAACCCTGGCGCACTCCTGCAGCCAATCCATGCCTTCTCTAGCCGATACCACTACTTCTCCTATAGATTCATAAATAACAGCAGCTAAATATTTACAAAACACCCACAAGTCTTTGTCTTTTGAAATTGTAGAAAAAATTATTCCTTTGTCTAATTGCTTCTTCAGCTCCTCGTAAATCTGTTCTCTCATTCCATAAAGAGTAGCACCGTAAGGAGTAGTCATAACAGGTCTTTTAACAAGTGCTCTATTAATATCTAAATCTGAAACTATAGCTTCAGGGTCAGCCCTTACTTTTTCTATAACCTTGTCTTTCACAATGTCATAAATATCTTGAGGTTCATCAGTCATAGTGAGGTTTACAGCTCTGCCCCCCACCTCATCTCTTAACATGGCTGAGAAATGCTGCAAGCCATTACAAGAACCATCTACAGTAACAGGTAAATGACTGACAAACTTAGGGTCTTTCTTAGCTTTAACGTATTCAATACAAGCTCTTAAAAATTGCCAAGGCTTATCTGCATCCATCCACCATTTGTTAACTAAAGGGTCTGTACCTACCTCTGTTATAGCCCAATCATGAAGCTCTGCCCATTCTACTCTCTCTTCTAAGGACACCTTGTCATGACCATAACAGTTAGCTAAATGGACCTGCAGCCAAGGGAAGCCTGAGTCACCTAGAGGTTTACCGGCAGAGAACTCCAAGAGTCCTCGCGCTGAATCTTCTCCTTGTGGGTTCAAGAATGCCGTATTAGCATACATTCTACCTCTGAAATCAAGAGTATGAGGAAAGTAGAAAACCTTCTCATCTTTAAATTTTCTGGTAGTCCACATGAGCTGGCTAAATTGTATTCTCTTAGTTTTTAACCTGATGTTATCAGCATGGATAAGAGAAGCTAACCGTTTCCATTCTACTTGTTCTTCCTTAAGGGTGGACTTGCTGCCCACTGTTCCCTTCTTAGGATAAGGTTCTGGCATGGTTCTCTCTAGGAACTCTGGAATAACCTTGCAGCTTGACCTTGAGTTAAACAGAGTATCCATAACCTCAAAGACATTCTTATTTATTCTCCACCCTGTTTCCTGTACTACATTCACGGCCTTCTTCACTTCTTTGAGATCTGATTTGTCCAGCATCTCAAGGTAAGAGTGATCCATAGTTTTCACTAGGTTTATGTGAGTGTAGGTGTAGTAGCCTCCTGAGTATACTGAATCCCACTTTCTAGGTGGTATCAGGCAGGGCAGCTTGACAGGATTATATAACTCACAAATAGAATTCTTCTTATCTATCCATTTCAGAGACTCCTCAGTAGCTTCTAGCCAGAAGACACTCTTTCTCTTTTGACCGCTGGTATTGTTGTATAGATCTACTTTAAATAGCTTTGTAGCTTCACATACTAACTCCACCATCATCTGACCTAGCCGGACTTTATTTCCAGGTAGCCAGTTCTTCCATTCTATTCCAGCTTTGTTAGAAGAATGTACCAAGACTCTCTTCTGTTTACGGTAGTTAGTTGTACGTTTATTCAAGTCCCTCATAATTACACCGTAAAGGGCAGGGTTGGAGTCTTTAAAGAATCTGAATCTAGCCTCATCTTCTAAGAAAGACCCCAACTCATTGGCTACCTTTACCAATTTGACGGGAGTAGAGAGGTGGTTCACACAAGCTTTTAGACTGAGGAAGGATATGACATCACTAGGCAGCTCGAATAATCTCTCTACTGCATCGGTGGGATATTTATAAGGAGTACCTTCACTATAATTTTTCTTTAATTCATTGACTCTCTTCTCTACTTTAGCTACTCCTTTTCTTAAAAACTGGACTCCGGCAGGAGTAGTAGATTCATGTTTACCCTTTTTAGCTTTCCTGTTATCTTCTCTGAATCGCCTTACACCAAGAGCTACCATTTCAGCTTCTAGGTCTTTTTGACGCTGTAGCATAGGTTTTTTACCTTTTTATGAAGTTTTGGCCTCGTGAGAGGCTCTACAGTCCATTATTATGAGAGTAGGTATATGCTAGCACCTACCTTTTCCCTCTAAAATAAGCTTCCAAGTAGATATACGCTAAAAAAATGTCTAAAAAAATGAAACCAAATTGTTTTGTATATATCCACATGGAAACCCACAAAACCTGACCCACCCAACCTATGAGTGGACCAAGCTTGTGACCTATTGCTAAAAGCCTGATTGCTGCTAAAGCCCATATTGATAGTATGATCTCAATCCAGAACATTATTCACCTTGTGCCAATAATAAGGATGTCGGACAAATCTAGGTGTATTTATGTCAAACACTAGATAACAATGAGTAGCACTCGTTCTAAATACCATTTCTTTAGGGTTCTTAGGTCTGATATGACATGGTATTTTAGTGGCACTATAACTGACCTCTAAGCCTGACTCGTGCTCCACCTGGATTTGAGTTGGCACTTGATTGATAGTAAAATTCACCATCTTATCAGGAGTAGGAACAACCAACATAATGGTTATTAGAAGTTCATTCATTTGGCTACTGGTTCTGGAAAAACAGTGGTTTCCCTACACCACTCGTAGTTAATAGGACAGTTATATCTTTCTCCATATTCTTTAGCTTTTTTAATTGCTTCTTTTTTATTCCCACCATTCCACTTCCCTATTCCCATCATGTATCTACCATCAGGAACTAGTAGAGTGACAAGATATTTCATGCTACGAATTGAAGTATCCTGCTGCTTTAGTTCGACTTGGTAGCTCATAATTTAACCCTCCCTCTATTTGGTTATATACAAAGCGTGTTTATCGGTGCATACAGTTCCTCTATCCTTTATTAATTTTCGGACTTCTTGGCACTGCTCTTTATTTTCATAAGTATGAGAATAATAATGTGGTCTTGTATCAAACCATCCAGCATCAGCAGTAAATAAACCTAGCATTAAACTTACACCTACAATTAATACAGTCATTTTAGTC
>VTLG01013926.1_pt1 | contig 11507 bp, 22 predicted proteins | sample 4694571 | NCBI WGS metagenome assembly VTLG01 (sample SAMN12604809, study PRJNA352737) | marine metagenome | biome: ENVO:00000447; feature: ENVO:00000209|ENVO:00000569|ENVO:01000036; material: ENVO:00002151; isolation source: viral sequences binned using virsorter ... | reverse complement strand
CCTGGATGGGTATATCCAAGAGGCAGATTAGTATTATATCCTCCAAAGTTGCGAGCTACTTTTTTAGTTTTAGTAGTCCAAGTAAAAGTATTATTCTTTCCTTGTTTCGCACTGGAAGTATAAACTTCAGACTCATATGGTCCATTCACAGGATGTGATTTAACTTGTTTGATAGCCATTAGTGTACACTTTCTTTTTTAACAATTTTTAAATGCGGCGTAGCAATCTTCTTAAGACGCTCTACATCACGCGCAATATCTTCCTCAGAATTTCCTGTAGCGAAAGCATTCTTTACTTCCATTTCAGTAAGATTCTTATCAGTCCACATAGCCTGATGCTTACCTAAAAGTTCAAGGGAGCGGATAGCCGCTTGATAATCGCCCTCCTGCTCAGTCTTTTCAGCGATACGTACTAGGCGGCGCAATATATCATCCGCTTCAATTTTAGTACGCTTTGTTTGATCGGCTTTGAGTTCTGAGATTCTCTCAGCCACAGCAGGATTCCGTATGATTTGCCAAGCATTTTTCTTTGCATGTTGCTCTCCATATCCCGCACGTATGGCAGCGCGAACTGCATTGAGGTCACGAATGAACTCTAAACAGAACTGTTCTTGTTGTGCAGTTAATTTATCGCCTTTTGCCATAACAAGATTATATCGCAAAAGGCATTGTAATACAAGTCTGTTTCATGTATAATAAAAATTGCATAGCCCCGCGCTATGCGTCTCCTGTAAGAGGGGAAGGTACTTTTAAAGCACAATCACACACATACATACCACCTATAATGTGCTCAACCTTCCCCCTTCATTTTCCAAAATAGACACGCCAAACCAAGGGGGCACTCCGCGAATCTAAAACTAGGTCTAAATTTTTGCTAAAATTTTTTGAGGTGGATATGTGTATAGTATACACACGCCTTTTTCTTCCCTCCCCACCCCCGTATCACCCATATTTTTGAGTGTTCTGGTTTTGTTCTCTTAATGAGTATCAATAGGAACAAATAGCGAACAGTTAGGGGAAGGTTAGGGGGGTATGTAGAGTATCAACAGGGGGTAGATACCTAGTGTTACCTTCCCCCAAATGCAAGGTTTGTTCATGGTTTGTTCTATAAAGTTATCCACAGGCTGTGGATAAGTATCTTAAATTTGCTGTTGACATTGGTTTTCAAATGACTAGAATGGGGGAAACTTTTTTTTTAAAGGTGGTAGTATGTATAAAAAATCTACTTCTACTTTTAGAGTTTGTGAAAATAAATCAACGCCTATTCAATGGGCTGGAAAGATGTATTTTGGTGGTCAATATGTGAACCCACCTAAAAAATCTACACCTAAAGTTTATTCAACAAAATCTCTAAGTAGAATTGAAAATTTTGAAACTTACGACAACAACTATAATCGTGAGTGTAAAAAATTATGGCTCAATTTAATTCTTGAAATTAGTCAAGATAAATTGCACGGCTTGAAAAAACGTAAATTTAATGAGTGGGAAAAAATGCTACTCAAAAAATTCGGCTCTAAAATCGTTCAAATTAAAGGGGAATAATTCCCCTTTTTTTAATCTCTAACCATGAGGAATTTATGAAAAAATATAGTAAGAAATTTAAAAAGTCTTTTAATGGTTTTAATCCATTATTTACACCAGAACAATTTTTATCAATTAAGGGTAACAGTTGTTTAAGTGAGGATGAAAATCTGAGAGTTGGAATTTCCAACGATTTTGATTTTATGGATAGTGAGGAATTTCAAAACATAACTAATGAATTGAAAGTAGAATTTAAAAATGAGTAATTCTATAATCATTATGGCTTTTACGATTTACATACTTATAAACTTATCCACAGCTATTTAGTTAGTTGTGGATAACTTATAAAATTAATTATTGACAATCTTTAAGTATTCCCTATCATTAGGGAATATTTAAATATTGAAAAATATGTCGCTAATACTTTTTGTATTCAGTTTATTATTCTTGATATATTTAATTGGCAAATTTGCGTGGTTGTAAATTGCTTTAATTGGGTGGGTAGTTTAATTCAAATTTAAAATGATATTGGAACGGAAAAACAAACTTCCAAACTTTGTGAATGTACTTTCGATATGACTTATGACTTTTAAATAGAATTAGCTATCACCACCCCCTACAATGGAGTTAATTTTTTATGACTTTATTAAAATTACTACGTCAGCAAAGACCTAATGGTTATGAGTTATCTAATAATCAAATTATAAATTTGTTGAGAGATAGAAATTTGCCTCATAATTGGAGTGCAAACTATATTTTAAGATTTTGTAATGCTGTTAGACCTTACGAAGAAGATTTAGCGGAAGATATTTTGTCACATTATGAAGTCGAAGATTGCCATGATTGTGGTCATACAGATTTTCGTGATGATATGCAAACAGCTTATGAGGGCGATTATATAATTTGCCAAGATTGTTGTGATGATAATTATTCTTGGTCAGACTATCGTGATACCTATATACATTACGAAGATGCTGAAGAAGAATCTGGTGAGCAAGATTCAAATGGGATATATGATTATTGCCATAGAGTTGAAGATGATTTAGGTTTTCAAAGACTACCTCATGAAAAGCATAGTAAAGATTTAATTTATTATGGCATTGAGTTAGAAGTTGAGAGAAGAAAAAATTGCCCAAGCGATATTCCTTATCATATTACAGACCATGTTTTAGCTGGATATGCTCAAGCAAAATCTGATGGCTCTCTTGAAAATGGTTTTGAAATTACTACCGCCCCAATGACTTTCGGTATGCAAAAACAAGCATGGGAGAAATTCTTTAAAGACAAAATGTGTATGGATTATCTCAAAGGTTGGAGTACTGACACAGCCGGATTACATATTCATATAAGTCGTTCGGCTTTAAAACCATCAGAAATTGGTAAAATTCTGGTGTTTATAAATGCAACCGATAACAATGAATTTGTTAATGAAATTGCTGGTCGTTCATCTGACCAATGGGCAAAAAAATCACCTAAGAAAATTACTGATATCAGAACTCATAGTGACAAATATGAAGCTGTCAACAATTCGCACAGCCAAACTGTGGAACTGAGAATATTTAGAAGTAATGTATCTAAGCATGGATTTTATAGAGTGCTAGAATTTACTGATGCACTTGTGCAATTTACTAAAAATTATACTGGTTTATCTGGTATAAGTTTGCACTATAAAACTTTCCTAAGATTCATGAGCCAACAAGAAATCAAGGCTCAATATCCTAACCTATCAGCTTGGCTGATTAGGAAAGGTTATATCAATGGAAAACCCTCTCGCCAAGTGAGTTGGCAAGGGGAAAGACAATCTGACACAGCTAACTAAGGAGGTTAATTATGTGTTTAATTATTAAAACTGACAACCCCAACAAGTTAAATTTGAATTTGTTGCAAACTGCTTACAACAATAATTCAGATGGATTTGGAGTTATGTTTTGCAATAAAGGCAAATTACATACCCAAAAAATTGTACCAAAAACTTTCAAAGATATTGAAAAGTTATGGTCAAAGTATAAAGATTTAGATGTGCCTATGGGATTACATTTTAGATTTAATACTAATGGCGATACTGTTAGAGCCATGAGCCACCCATTTCAGATTCTATCTAAAGCCAAAGGCGATAGTAGAGATATATGGGTTATGCACAACGGACCGCAACTTCCTACACCTATGATTGATGATAATAAATCTGACACTCATCAGTTTGTTAAGTGGGTATTAAGACCACAGTTATCCGCTAATCCTAAACTATTATACAATGCGGAATGGCAAGAAATGATTGAAGAACTTATCGGAACTGATAAACTTCTATTCTTAGATGGCAATACCAAAGAGTTTGTTATCTACAATGAAGATGAGGGGAAAGATATAGAAAATGTAGGTTGGTTATCTAATACCTATTCCATACAACCAAGTTTTACATCAACTAGAGATTATGAATATGATTTTGAAACTAACACCATGAAGAAAAAAGATAATTGGAATTATGATGATGATGATTGGGGATATGGTGGGCATTATTCTGGTGCATATAGTACACCTAGAAAACCACACAAAACTTCATCATGGTATGGTAAAGTTGATGACAATCATAAAATAAATGAAGATGTTATCAGAAAAGAAAATCAATCTGATGTATATGGTAGAGATTTAATTGATAAAGATTACACAGCTACCGCTCATTATGATGAGGGAGGTAAGTATTCTCATACAACTTATGAGCCAACAGCTAGTGGTAAAAGCAAAGAACTTGTACCTTATACAAAAATCGACCCGAACTATGCAGAAAAAACTAAGTTAGATAAAACTCATGTTTTAAATGGCAATAGAAAAGACATGGAAAGTAACGAACAAAGAGATATGTACCTAGATAACATGTACAATGGTAAACATTTAGAATGGGAAGATGTATGTTACCGTGATATGGAAGAACTCATAGAATTATGTGAAGATAATCCTGTGGGTGTGGCAAAGTACATATATAACCTAGTATTGGGAGGCATTTATGACAAATAAATTATTACCAAGATATACTTGGAACAATAATAACACTTACATTTTTAAAATACCTATGACTTTAAATGGTATGAAAGAAACAAAAATTCGTACCAAAACTTATGGGGGGAAAGATGTGTGGGCAAGACTAGGAGGTAACGAACAATCCTACTTGCCTTCCATCTTACGAATGAAAGATATTATCTTTGGTGTTATCTATAAAGATAACGAAGGAGAAATTGATTGGTATGATAGTCAACAAACTTTAGACAGTAGTGAAATAGATTCTTTTTGTTTCAAAGGTAAAGCTGTGCTAGATACATATGATTATAATAACATATACAATCCATATGTTAAATTTAACCGATGGCAACTAAGTAATCTATTATCTAATAGAAGATTGCAATCTTCCTTACATAGAATAGTAGAAGCATATAAAGAAAGTGGAGTGTGGCATGAAATGCAAGACACTCGCCTATCTATAAGCGAAGTTACCACAAAATTAACTAAACAGAATATGTGGAAAATCCTTACTAAAAATTTAAGCATTAAGGATTTTATTGTACCTAATCCTGCTTTATCTTTACAACTAAGTGGTACACAAACCGATTCATTACACTCTTTTAATTTTCTATTTACAAATGATGTAAGAACTGAGCGACAAACATTAACCAAATGGATTAAAGAGAATCCAGCCGCGAAACCTATTCACTCAGCAGATGATTGGGAAGATTGGTTAAATAGTTTAAGCCTAGAAGAAAGAGAAGATGCAATTCTAGAAAACCATGAAGTAATTGAAGAAGATACACCCTTTTAACTCTCGTATTATTCCGATTGTGTACCGATAGAACACGATAGGAACTAAACTAGAGGTAAGGGGGGCAAGTGAAGAATTGTATCTCACTTGCTAAGAACTATACTACATATAGTATATATATATATAATAAAAATCGTATGTATATAGGGATATTTGGGGGAAATACATGGGGTGTTTTCCCAAACACGACACCTTCGGATTCTTTCGGTAGTTAATCGGTAGAATACGAAGAAACTTATTGACATTATAGGAGAATATGATATGATAACTTTTTTTATAGGACTAATTATTGGTATGATTATAACTTATTTTTTATATGGCACTTGGCTTTGGATTGAGGGGGCAAGATGAAAACCTATACAGTAACACAAAGTTATATAGCACAAGACATTTGGAAAAATGTTAAAGCAAAAGATAAACAAGAAGCCATTGATATATGCATGGGCGGCAGAAATATAGATGACACCACTCATGAAGATACTGTGACAGAAGTAAAGGAGGTAGAACAATGAAGATACTTGAACTCTTACCCAAAGGGGCAAGACAAATCAGATACATACACCCACAATACGACTATCAAGAAGATGATGAGGGAAATGTTGTAGATGAGTACTGTCTCAATGAAGATACCTGCACCGAAGTATGGAATGATTGTGTATGGAAAGTACATAGATATAAGACACCTCTTTATTATCGTAGAAGAAATAATGAATTAGCTAGAGAAGATTCTAGAAAATATTCTTACGCTATACAAGGACACAACAATAGACAAGATGATTGGAGTGAGGCTTGTAGGTTTGTAAGAATAAGACGATTGGGCAGGAGAGTTATATTTATTCATGATGAAAATTACATGAAAAAATTGTGGCTTAAGTATAAAAATAAAAAATATATTAAAAATAAAATAGCCAATCTTCCAGAAAAACATTTGTTTGAACCCTCATTAAATGAACTTAACTTTGAAGCTATTGAAAGAGACATAGCCGAAAGGGCGATGAGTTCATTACAATCTGCGGTTGAATATATAGATGTTCCTCCGTTTGAAGACCATTATAGAGAAAGAGAGGAGATAACTGATGAGTACAATTCGTAATGAAAAACTATTAGATAAACTACAAGATAAGACTAAAGACTATAAGCTAGATAACCTTAAGTTAGTTAAGGTTGAATGGCTCGACGCAATGTCGGACGATAATACCTGGCAAGAGCTTAGTGAATTAGCCAAACAAATACTACGTCCCGTCACTTGTGTCGGTTGGATTCTCTCAGAAAATGAAAATAATATTATACTTATATCTTCGTTTGATGAGGAGTCTCAATGTGGTGGGGGTGGCTGTACCATACCTAAAAATTGTATAACTAAATTAACAAAACTAGAGGAGGTAAATAATGAATAGAAGTTTGCTGTTTGTATATGGCACTTTGAAAAAAGGTGGTGGCTTACATAGTGTGTTGGGCAACTCATCAGAATTTAAAGGAACTTATATAACAGAAGAAAATAAATATGATATGCATGATGTGGGTTGTCCTATCATGGTGGATAAAGATAAAGGCTTTCATATAAGAGGAGAAATATATAATGTAACTCCAGAAGCTATGGAGAGAGTAACATTGGTAGAATGTAATGCGGGTTATGTTCCATTTATTGTTGAGGCTTCCGAAGAAGATTACCCAGAGGGAGAACCTTTAAAAGCGATAGCATTTATATATCCTAATGCTTATGGAAAGAGTGCAGGTTCACATAGAATTACTGAAAAAGAAAACATAAAGGAGTGGGTAGCATGATAGGAGAGTATATTGCAAGACTAATAGTTATTATTGCATTGACTTGTGTACCAACAAGTATTATATATGCATACATAAGTGACCCAACATATAGGAATCCGTTCTCGTTGTTGGTATTATTATTTTTTACATACATAGGAGTACATATATGGCTAAGAAAAAAGAAAAGAAACTCGTAACCAAAGAAGATGTATTTCCTCTAGAGTTTGAGGAAGAACAAGAAGCTGACCATGTGATAGATGGGTATCACGTGCATAATACTAATCAACATGAAAACTTCAATGATGATTTAAGTACAGACGAAAACGATTATGAAGTAGAACAGGAGAGATATGCCGTTCAATCCGAAGACGTACAACCTATTGCAGTCGACAGATATTTCGAACGCTTTGGAAAAAGCCGTCGAACACCTAGATAATAGTGATTCAAACAATCCTATTATCCATGTTAAACATGAACAACCATTTGCTTTGCGAATGAAAATGTATAGATACATTCGTGCATTCGCTGTGCAAATGAAAGACAAACTAGATGTAGATGAAAATAAATATAGCCATTTAGTAGTGACTAATGTAGATGAGGGTGTTAATATAACATCTGCGTTAGAACAAAAACCATTAACTTTAACTACGGAGAAAGGAGAGGAGTTATGATTAATGATGAACTAAAAAAGAAACATGATGAAATGTTTAAAGAATGCATTGACTTAATGAGAGAACCTATTTCTAAAATGGGAGACAAGTATCCATTAGAAATAATCCATGCATCTTTAATTGAATTAGGTTTGCGTATGTCTATGATACAAGGGGGCACTTATCATACGATAAGAGTGTTCGCTAATATCATGGATAACTTGGCGACCTTTGGGCAGATGATTGAAAAAGATTTACAATCTATGCTCGATGACGGACAAGAGCCAAATGCTTTTGACGATTGGAAGTATTCTAATTCAACTAAGAAAACTATCCACTAAGAATTTTGTTGACATGGTGTCGACAATAGTATATAATACATGGAGTGTGTGATGTATAAAAATAAACTATTACTTTTGGTATTCAAAACCTCTGCTCTTGTGCAAACTTATTCTAATAGAATAAGGGTATGGGCATTGTATAAAATGCATGAAGTTAAAGTGCAAAGTAAATACAAACCACACAAAAAATATATGAGGAGAAAAAATGAAAAAGTTTGATGTGACTACTTCCCATTGTTTTACACAGCATTGGGAGGTCGTAGCTAGAGACAAAGAACAAGCTGCGAAAAAAGTTATGGAAGGAGATTTAAAGTTTGATAAAACTTCAAGGACATATGTGTCTAATAAGTTTACTCGTACTTTAATAACGATTCCAGATGCTACAATCTTATCAGTTGAGCCTGTTAAGATTCCAATAGAGGAAGAAGATAATTGGGATAGGATTAGTTATGGTGGAACAGACCCAGATTAATAAAGTAACCCCGCGAAGTGGTGCATCGTGGTATATAAAATGGTTGGCATCAATTACATTGTTAGTAGGTATGTCATTTACTAGCATAGAAATTGTTCCTCACAATTTATACTTACATCTGTTAGGCATAACGGGTTGGTTAATAGTAGGAATATTGTGGCACGACCGAGCACTGATTACAGTAAATGCTGTCGGAGCTTTTATATTTTTAAGTGGGATAGTAAAATATTATTATGGTTAGGAATAAGATGCAATGGTTTCAAGATTATGGATTGATTATATTAGTTATATCTATGGTAGGTATAGCTATGGTAATGTATAAAATGAAATGAGGTAAACATGCCGAAGAAAAAAGAAGAAGTTGTTACAGAAGAATTAGTTATACCAACAGAACTTTTAGAAAAAGACCCCGTTGAATTAGCTAGTGATGAAGAAGGAATTAAAACTATAATCTCTTATCTTAAAAAGACTAGGGAAAACATAAGGTCTGCTGAGAAAGCTGGTAAAAGAATAACTAGCAAAGCTGCACGAACTAAAACTCCAGAAAAAGCAGGTGACAATATTCTAGATGTGTTGGTGGGCGATGTCTAAAGAAAAAGATAAAATAGATTTTATAGGTAAGTACCACCCCTTCCCAAAGGAGGCACCCAAGCATTGGCGTATGGCTCGTATGAAAGAACTACGTGCAGAGGTTATGGCTAAACGAATAGAAAAGAAAAGGCAATGGGGTTTGATGGAAGAACATGCAAAAGGTTGGGGACTATTGATAGTATATCTAATAGCTTTTATTGTAGTAATCATAGGAATGAAGGAGTTAATGTGATGAAACAACCAGAGAAATTAAAGAAGTATATAATACAAGATGACAAACCAAGACAAAAAATATGGGACTCATCTAGTTTATCTACATTTTCTGCGTGTCCTAGAGCATACAACCTTTCTAATCTATTAGGATATAAGTTAAAACTCTATGCACCTGTTACAGGATTTGGGTCAGCTGTTCATGATGGCTTTGAAGTATTGGACAAAGGAAAACATGAGGGCAAATCCAAAGATGAAACTGTAAATAAAGCAGTAGCTTTTGTTATAAAAGAATATGGCAAAGACCTAAGCCAAGCTGAAGATAAAGCACGAGGTCTCGAAGCTGCGATGAGGGCAATCGTTTGGAGAGCAGAAGAATATTGGGAAGACAATTTAAAAATTGCGACCATGCCAAATGGTGCCCCCTGCCTAGAGAAAAGATTTGAAGTTCCCTTTGGTATACATGGTCATAGATTCTCTGGAAGAATAGATAAGATAGTGGAATTAGATAATCGTTTGTATTTATGTGATACTAAAACAACAAAGACTTCACTTACTGATTTATATTTTAGAAACTTTCAACCGAGCAATCAAATCTATGCATATATTTGGGCGGCTAGATTTGTATTAGGTTTAAACATTGCAGGATTTATTATTGATGCAGTACAAACTGGAGTACATTTCTGTAGATTTAATAGAAGTATATTTAATGTTTCAAAAGAATCTATATTAGAATGGTATAATGATGCACAGTATCATATATCTTTATCAGATGCATACGCAGATAACCAATGGTATCCTGCTAACTTTACGTCATGTGGTAATTATGGTGGGTGTAAGTTCAGAGAAGTATGTGGTGAGGCACCTGAGCACCGTACGATTTTGCTACAAGAAGATTTTATTCGTGAACCTCATGATGATTTGAAAGTAGATAATGTTATTCATGTACCCGAAGAAATATTTAAGAGAAAGAAATGAGATTAATAATTTTATTATTATGTGCAATCAGTTTAAGTAACTGTGCTTTATTGGTGGCAAAAGAAACAGCTAAGGTAGTTGATATAGTTTTAGATGGCGAACCAAACCCAGATAAAAAAAGAAAGATACTTGAGAAACAAAACTTAAAAAAAGAATCCAATAAAAAGAAAGCACAAAAATTTTATTGTGATAAAGTTAAAGACCCTGTGAAATGTAAATGAGTAGGGCAAACTTAAAAAGAAAGAAACATAAAGGAAGGAGAAAGATAGGTTCTCGTAAAAGAAAAAATCGTAGACGCATACGATTAAAATTGCGTGTAAGAAATAAAAGATAGTTGTTGACAATTATTTTATTTATGGTAGTATTACAAATTATAGGAGACAAATATGGCAAGTATTAAAAATCATCAATCAACTGATGTGACTAAACTATTACTCGTAGGAGATAGTGGTTCTGGTAAGACGGCTTCATTAGCCCAGCTCGCAAATGCTGGATACAATTTACGTATCTTGGATTACGATGATGGGTTGGCTATCCTTCCAGAATTTTTAAATCCAGACGCAGTTAATAATGTAAGTTATGTTACGTTGAAAGACCCCATTGGAAAAGCAGATTCTTTTCGCAGGGGAGTTACCCTTATTTCTAATTGGAAAGATGAGGGAGAAGAGTTCGGTCCTGTTAGTAAGTGGACACCTAAAGATGTGTTGGTTATCGATAGTCTAACCCTAATGGGTGAAGCAGCTTTGAGGGGGGCACTTGTATTTAATAACAAGAAGCCCACTGACCAAGCCAGCCAACCAGAATGGGGGACTGCAGCGCGTGATGTTCAACACATCATTCAATATATAACAGGAGCAGAAGTTCCATGTAATGTGGTAGTTACTACCCATATGCAATACATGGAAGGCGACTTGGGTGTGTCTAAAGCATACCCTACTAGTGTCGGTTCTAAATTATCTACTAAGTTAGGTAGGTATTTTAATTGTGTTTGCAGAATAGATACTAGAAGTTCTAGCAAAGGAGTCGAGAGAACTTTGCGTACAGTTTCAGACCATCGCATGGATTTAAAAGTAACAGCACCAAAATTATTGGAGCCTAATACTGAATTAGATTTAGCGAAATTGTTTGAGGCTATTCAAAAGAATGCTCGACAAAGATTATCCAAGAAGGATA
>VTLG01006692.1_pt1 | contig 11509 bp, 14 predicted proteins | sample 4694571 | NCBI WGS metagenome assembly VTLG01 (sample SAMN12604809, study PRJNA352737) | marine metagenome | biome: ENVO:00000447; feature: ENVO:00000209|ENVO:00000569|ENVO:01000036; material: ENVO:00002151; isolation source: viral sequences binned using virsorter ... | reverse complement strand
GAGATTTAAGAGCAGTCTTAAGAAAAATAATTAGTCCATATATTGGAATAGCCAAACTTAAATTATTTAATCTTGAAGATGAAAAAGGTGGAGCTAAATCATTATTACCTGCCTATCTGCGAGAAAAGGAAAGACAAAAGAAACAAGTACAAAGTCGTGGTTCGAGGTAAACTTAAGCCAATGACGATATACTTAAAACATTAGCAGGCATTAACTCTAACTAATCATGGCTACTAACACTATTCCAACAAAACAAAACCATACTGCTGCTAATAATGCCAGTGGTAATACTTCTGGTCCTTATGCTATATCTTTTGATTACTTATTAGAAAGTGATGTAGAAGTAAGAGTTAATAACACCTTAAAAACACAAACAACACATTATACATTTCCTACTAAAAATTCTATTCAATTTACTTCTGGTAATTTTCCATCAATAGGTAATGTTATACAAATTAAAAGAAATACTAATATAACAGTACCTAAAGTAGATTTCCAGGATGGTTCTGTTCTTAATGAATCAGATTTAGATAACAACAGTAAGCATATCTTATTTGGTATGCAAGAAACAAAAGAAGATACAGAAAGTCTTGTTAATACCTTTACAGGTTCTACTGCTCCTACAGGTATTTCTAATGGTGCTAGATGGTATGACACAGTATCAGGTCGTACTTTTGTTTATTATGTCGATGCAGATTCGGCACAGTGGGTAGAGTCTAACCCACCTTTTGATTTTGGACAATCATCAACTATATCAAACTCAAATATCAGTGCTACCGCAGGTATTGAAGGTTCAAAATTACAAGCTTCTTCTGGTTCTAATTCTGGAACTATGTCTGCTGCTGATTTTACAAAGTTATCAGGAATTGAAACTGGTGCTACAAGAGATCAAACTGACGCTGAAATAAGAACAGCAGTAGAAGCAGCGACTGATAGTAATGTATTTACAGATGCTGATCATTCTAAATTAAATGCTATAGAAGCTAATGCTGATGTTACTGATGCAACAAATGTAGATGCTGCTGGTGCAGTGATGAACAGCGATACATCAACTTCTTCAATGAATTTTGTTATAGATGAAGATAATATGTCATCTAACAGTGCTACTAAAGTACCTACACAACAATCAGTAAAAGCGTATGTAGATACAGAAGTTGCAGACTTAGTTAATTCAGCACCATCTACATTGGATACACTTGGCGAAATTGCCACTGCTTTAAATAATGACGCTGCCTTAAATACAACACTTACCAACTCAATAGCAACTAAACTACCCCTTGCTGGTGGTACTTTAACTGGTGATGTAACCTTTACAGGTGACAGTGCAGATATAGTATTTGACAAGTCTGACAACGCTTTAGAGTTTGCTGATAATGCAAAACTAGTGTTTGGTGATGGAGGTGATTTAACTATTGTTCACGACAGTAATCATTCAAGTATTAAAAATATAACAGGTAATTTTAGTATTCTAAGTGACACAATATTATTAAAAAACGCTGCAAATAGTGAAAGTTTTATAAGATGCCAAAATTCTGGTGTAGAACTCTATCATGCAAATTCACTTAAATTAACAACATATTCTGGAGGATTTAACCTTACAGGAAAATTAAACGTAAGTGGTGATATTGATATTCCAGATAATTCAAAACTACTAATAGGTACAGGTGATGATATAAAAATATTTCATAACTCCACAGACTCATTTATAGAAAACACCGCTGGTAATTTACATATAAGACCTAAAGCTAGTGAAGAAGGTATAAAACTAACTCCTGACGGAGCCGTGGAATTGTACCACGATAATGTAAAGAAGGCGGAGACAGCTAGTAATGGCTTGGATGTTGAAGGTACTGTTACTTGTGATGATATTTTGCTTGCTAACTCAATACAGCATGAAGGTCAAACTAATACAAAAATTGAATTTGATGGTACTCAAATAAAACTTTTTTCAAATGCTGTTCAAAGGTTAAACATTTCACAATTTGCAGCATTTTTACAAACAGGTTATAAATTATCGTTTTTATCCGTTTCTGGTGAAAGTCCTTACATAAGATCGTTCGGTACTAATAATGGTGATATAGAAATTGGTCAAGGCACAGAATCAATGGCTCAGTTTAAACGTGATGGTGCTGTTGAGTTGTACCATAATGGAACGAAAAAGTTTGAGACAACTTCAACTGGCGTATCGGTAACAGGAGATATTGTTTTAAATGGTAGCGATCTTGATATATATACAAGCAACGGAGCTTTAATTGCTAATGATTCTGATGGAGCTTCTTCTACCGCTAGATCAGGTAGTAATATTGACCACATTTGGCATGATGATACAAATGATTCTTGGAATTTAGTTTCAGATAGCACTTATAAAAGCAAAGGTAACACAAATATAAACGTAGGATCTATAAACGGTAATACTTTTACTACCTTTAAATACCATGGTGCAGCAGGAAATGGAACTACAGACGATTCGACTGCTGTTACAAATGCCTTAGCTACTGGTAAAAGGGTAAATGGTGACGGGTTAATTTATAAAGTAAGTGCTGTACCTACTGATTTTAAAAACATAAGAAATGCAGCTTTTAAAGTTGACAAACAAATACACCCTTCAAAAGATTTCTTTAATCAAAATACTGCAAAAATAACAAACAATAGAGCATATACAGCTTGGGCACAAGACAAATCTTATGTAGTTAATAATCAAATAAAAGTATGGTCTAATTTTGGAGATGCACATAAAGATGGTGTTAGGAGACCTATATGTTTTATTTCAGATGATGGTGGTAATTCTTATCCAGAAACTACCTTACTTGAAGATCCGAAATTTGAAAAACTAGAATCAATGTCTGCTGGTACAGACGGTATTTATGAATATGTTTTTGCAAGTAAAGCAGCACACACTATAGATATAAACGATGCAAACATTGGCTCAGTTACGCACTACATGTATAGAAGACCTGTAGCCGTAAAAAGAGTACAAAAAGTAATAGCAACCAGTGCTGTAAGTACAGCTAATGAAACTATTACAATAACAAATCATGGATATGGCACAGGTCTAGAAGTTAAATATAACGATGAGGGTGGTACAGCTATAGGTGGGCTTTCAGACACACATTACTTTGTTATTAGAGTAGATGCTAATACTATTAAACTTGCTAGTAGTTTAACCAATGCTGAAGCTGGTACAGCAATTAATTTGACAGGAACTGGTAATAACAGTCAAACTATAACTCCTTATGCTGGTACTTATCAAAGGTGGAAAAGAACAACAATAACTTTACCTGTTTCACCGTATGGATCACCAGCAATAAAACCTATCTTTCAACATTCATTTGCTGCTGGCAACGGTTATATAGTTACAGGAGCAACTAACGGATCTGGTAGTTTTCTTGTTTGGTCTACAGACGAAGGAGCTACTTGGACAGCAAAAGGTTTAATTTCTGGTGGTAATTATGAAGAACCTACTGTTAGATATGATTCTACAACGTCTAGTTTTTATGCGTTTTCAAGAGGCGGTAACAGTGATGGACAAATTGCTTATCATATAATTCCACACGCTTTAAACTCTTCAACAGTTACTACTCATATTGCACCTTCTAGTTTCTGGACACCTGATACTCGTGTGCAAGACAGTCCAGTACCTTTTGTAATTAAAGATGGCTATATACATGCGTTTTGCACATTAAGAGGTACTAATGCTGATGAAAGACCCGACTCTTTTTATATAAAACATCAATTAAGTGATGGTGCAAATATATGGACATACGCTGAGTTATATAATATTGGTCAACTTTTACAACTTGAGAAAGGAGATCACGATGGTACAGGAGGACAAAATGGGGTACCTGCTGGTGCGTCTGGGGTAGGTATAGGTTCTGCTTTAATTTATAACGATAAAATTATGTTCTTTTATTCAAGTGAAGAACGAAGTCAAGCGGATGAAGACCCAGACCAAGATCTTGGAGTTGATAAAATTGTAAACCTATATCAGTTTGTTCTTAATGACAAAGTTAAGTATGGGGTAACCAATTATGTTGACAACTTTGTTGAAGATAGAAGTAGTACTAATATCGCAAAATTAATACCAGATACTACTCCTGACAATAGAAACAGACAAAGTTGGTGGCAGTCTCATGGTAATTTTATATTTAGTAAAACAAGATCATTCAGTGATCCACATATAAATTCAAGAACATTAGATACAAGCAGTTTCTCTCATGAAACAGGAAGTCAACTTGCAGCTTTTGATTCGTATGATACATCAGGCGAAGTAAGTATATTTGGAGAGACACCAAACAATAATGAAAAGTTTGGTTTTACTGTTTATAACACTGATGATGGTGGTGCAACTGGATTTATGGTACAGCACGACCAATCGTTAGATATTCTTTGTGATGGTTCATCTAAAGCAACTGTAAACACTTCTGGACAAATTAAAATACCTGATAACGGTAAACTTTTATTTGGTGCAGGGGATGGAACTAATGGAGATTTAGAAATATACCATGATGGCTCACACACTTATTTAGACTGTCCTTCTGGTGCTGGTAATGGTGATTTAATTATTAAAGCTGATGACTTTCATGTTAAGGCTAGTAATAACGAGTTTATGATCGAAGCCAACGAAAATGCAGGTGTTCATCTTTACCATAACAACAGTGAAAAATGCAAGACAACAGAATACGGCTTTAGTGTAAATAACAATATTCTTAGTTGGAATGAAGGTAGTAGTGGTACAAATGATAATATTGACCACATTTGGCATAGCGATAGTGCTAATGCTTTTTACTTTATAAGTGATGGTACTGAAAAATCAACAACAGGATCGTCTAAATTAGTAGCTGGTGCTATTGTATTTGCTGCAAATGATCCCGGTACTGCTGCTAATAGATTAGATGATTATGAAGAAGGTACACATACACCCGGATTTGCCAACTTAAATAACTCATCTCACGTATCAGTAACTTATTTTCACTATACAAAAGTAGGAAGATTAGTACACGTTGATGTGTTGTTTAACTGTAATGCTTCTTTAAGTGATGGTAGTGGATTTGGATTTAGTTTACCATTTACCCAAGCTGGCAGTAGAAGTGGTGTAATGGCTGGAGTAACAGATGCTGGTGTGTCTGTCGCAGCCGTTCTAGATCCTAACTCAAGCACTACGTATATAAAACTTATAGATGCAAATACTCATGTAAATTATACTACTTTTGCTGGTCATGAACTTAGAATTACAGGAACTTACGAAGCAGCATAGACCGAAGCTACGTCTTAAAACTAAGCCTAAAACTGTTTTAATCGGAGATTAATCCTAATGGCATTAGCCGAATCAATAGAATACGACAAGATAGAAATTGTCGGAATATACAAAGCGGTACAAGTCCGTAAAGCAACTGTTATTAAAAGAGATGGAGTTGAGATACCTGGTGCAAGATCTTATGAAAGATATGTATTAAATCCTGGGACACTTGATGCTTCTAATAACTTAGTAGCAACAGATCTATCAGCAGAACCAGAAGAAGTTTTAGCTATTTGTGATGCTGTATGGACTACTGATATTAAAGCTGCGTGGAAAGCAAAACTTATAGCAGATAAATCATGACTTTAAATTTTCCTGCCTCTCCATCCACAGGTGATGTACATAACGCATCAAATAATTTGCAATATCATTTTGATGGTGTTAAATGGATTTCTCAGGGGGTTTATAACACCTCTACTATAAATACCCTTAATTTTACACAACAAGGTACGGGAGCTGTTAGCAGGTCAGTACAGAATAAATTAGAAGATGTAGTTTCCGTAAAAGACTTTGGGGGTAAAGGTGACGGCACTACAGATGATACTGCTGCTATTCAGGCAATGGCTGCAACTATTGGGTACGCCAACTTTTCAACTGGCACGTATAAAGTTTTGACAGCAACATTTGACTTTCCAATTTATTTTGATGAAGGTGCTTGCTTAACGGTTCCTACTAGTAATACTCTTACAATTACTAGTAGAGTTGAATCACCTAGACAGTGGATTTTTAAAGGAGAAGGAGACTACAATTTAGAACATGATTCTAATACTGGAGAAGATGCTCGTCAGATTCACGCATCTTTTTTTGGTGCATTTCCTAGCCTTGATCAGACTGTTGACATGGCACCAAGGATTCAGAAAGCAGTTAACTCATTTGGTAATTTACGTGAGTCGGTTATTGATTTTGATATTGGTAATTACAGAATTGGAGCACAGATTACCCTTACCCGTGCTTGTTGGATTCGAGGTTCAGGATCACGGAGAACAGTATTCAGTCAACTAACTGATGGCTTTACCACGTTTGTAACAAGTGAAGTTGCTAGTCGAATTAGCGGTTGTAATTTTGAAAATGTAGGTATGTCAGGAAGTGTTCGGACTAGCCCTTATATCGACATACGCCATGATGACTGTGACCTATATGACATAAAATGTGGTCGAGCATTTAGAAGTATTATTATTCAAGCTAATGCTTGTAGATTAAATGACATTATTTATATTTTTGATAATAGTGCAGGTGCACCAGCATCTGGAAGCTCTGTGATTGCAGTACGAGGTAGTGATAATCGAATTACCAACGTTTTAGGGTACACATCTGCGGATCAAGCTCCGACTTATATTGTGCATATAGGTGCTAACGTAGGCAGTTTAGGTTGTAGTAATACTTTAGTTAAGAATGTAACAGGAATTACACCTGGAATTTGTGTTTATTTAGATGCAACAGCAGTTACCTTACAACGGATACAGGTTAAAAATATTACTCAAAACGCTTTTACTGGTCCAGTACCAGACTCGGTAATCAAAATGGAAACTGGAGGAAGTAATACAATTTCACACGTTGTTATTGATGGTGTTGTAAGCACTAATCGACCTGCTAATGGTATAATTCTTAGTCAGAAAAGTTCTGGCAAATTAGAAAACGTCATCATTGATGGAGTTACTTTTGATAATATAAGTGGTATTGGTTTTAAATTTGAACAAACTAACGGGACATTACAAAACATAACTCTTGGTTCTGCTATTGAGGTTAGTGAAGTTGTTACTCCGTATTCTTACTCAGGCACTTATTCAAACATCAAAGTATCTTCAACTGCGGTGCCTGAAGTTAATCCAGCTTTTTGCTATGACTTTTCTATTGATGACGACAATGTAGCAATAATCGACCTTCATAGACAGGTTTTTACTGGTTTTGGGGTCTTAACTGTAGCAAATGCAGAGTATTTTCTTGGTGTTGTTCGAGCTGCTAGTACTGCTAATTCTTTGGAGATTATTAAGAGTTCTAATGTAAACACAGTAAACACGACTCTAAATGGAACAACTGGTGTTGACGGTAAATTCACAATAGGATTTCAAGATAAAAAAATATTTCTTGAAAACAGATTAGGAGGTAATAGACGCGTATCGTTTTCCCTATTAACAGGTGTGTAATTTCAAAAGAAAGTTATAATGGTGACAGGTACTAAAGCCTTTACAAACGCTTCTCTCATGTTAAATAAAATCTCTTCAATATTATCCATTTTATCATTTTTGATAAGCTTAACAACTATAGGAGCTGGCTACGCTACCTACAAATGGATTAGTAGTCCACAGTTTGAAGCAATGATGATGGAAAAAGTTATGAGTAATGTAAATAAGATAATGCCAAATCAAATAGAAAAGAAATTACCAAAAGTAACTGGCCCTATGTTGCCTTTATGATATTTGGTTTTTTAAAAAAACTAATAAAATATTACATAGATAAATTAGTTCATTGGTTGCGTATGCAAAAATTTAATTTAGAACTAGACAATGAAATAAAAAAATATCACGATAGTTTTAAAAAGAAAGAACAGCCTAAAATAAGAGAAGTTGGAAAGTTTGGAGAAGATGGCTGGTCTATTTCTATTGGAGATGTAGATGACACAGATACCAAAGATTGAAATAAAAGAAGTTTACGTTCCAAAAATAAAAACATGGGAAGTACAACCACCAATATTAGATTTAATTACTAAACCAGTTGTAGATATTCCAGGATGTGTTGATGCTCATAGAAATAATCTAACAGGACTCATAAATGAAGATGAGTTAGGCACATATCAAGCTTGTGGTACGTTTAATATTCCTAGCTTTGAACCGCTTGAATATAACCCTGCAAATTTTACATATACTGCACCAGCAAAACAAAAGGAACAAAAGCAACAGCAACCTCCGCAACAAAAACCTCAGATAACACAAAAGAAAAAAGATGAAGAATTAGAAATACCACCTTGTCCTGATAAAAAAGATTTAAGAATAGGATCGTTTGTTAATGATAAAAAATTAGAGGTGGTTTCTGGTTATGAGCGTGGTAAAAATGGGATAGATTGCATTACTTTGTATGAAGACGTACCGTTCATCTCCCAATACATACCAAGTTATAAGCAGTTTACTGCTGTTTTTAGCTTGGCTCTGGTTGGCTGTTCTGCACCTATTTTTTTAGAAAAGCTTATCAAGCCAATAGTAAAAAATGTAATAAAAAAACTGACAAAGAAGAAAGATAAGGTAGAATAGTACATAAGCAACCAGACCCATTATCAAATCGTTAAATCGGTCACTGCTCTGTTGGAGCGTCAGTTGCTACTCTAATTTATGGGTGTGCGGTAATACTTGATTCTTAACTGGTTTAACTATTACATCTTCACATAATTTGTGGTAGATACTGGTACTGGCGTATTCTATTCCTTTTATTTTCAACTCTCCACAATTTTTAAGCCTTGCAAGTTCGTAGTTTAATCTTTCTTTCGATAGTATTTGACTTTGTATTTTTTCTTGAGTTGTAGCACTTTTCAAGCAAGCATCTTGAAATCTGTTGTCTAGCGGAAAAGTAAAGGTTAATGCTGCTCCTACATTTAATCCTAGAGAATCCTTGTTACCACTATAGTTTTGTTGATAATACAAAATATCACCTGGATTTATTAAGTTACCATCTTCATCAACACTTGGATCGTACACTGGCGTATCGTATGTGTAGTCTTGTGGTCGTTTTTGATTGAACGAAGTAGTTACGAAGGGAGAAAATGACATTTGTGGTCCTTGGCATCTAATACCGTTTCCATAATGATTTTCTATAGTATTTCCCTGTAAAACCTGAGTTGCAAAATTAGAAACTGACCCACTAGCAGAAGCTGATGGAGCCGCAGTGTTTGAGGTATTAGCAAACGCTGGACTCCCAAATAATAATCCTATTACTGCGAGAATATTGTAGTTGTATCTGTTACGCTTTCTGATTGTATAGTTCTTGTTACGTCTGAAATTGATTGAACACCACTTGGCGTATATGTTTCCACAAATTGAAAGGCTCCACTTGTATCTGTTTGTTTCCAATTTGGTTTTTGGTTTAAATCTAAATCTGTCCAAGTGTAAGTCGTTCCATTTATAGTTTGGTTACTTGTAGTAACTGGCGGTGTAATAGAATCTCCATCCATCTCAACACCTGACCCTGAAACGCTATATTGAAATCCACCATAGTTTGTTGTTCGTATAGTCTCTGTAATATTTGTGGTAGTTTCAGTTCGGCTTGTGGAGCTACCCTGAGTGAAGTTAGGAACCACAGGCACAGCGTAGATAGGGCTAGATATAAGAAAAACAAACGGCAGTGTCCTCCACATCAGTCAATGGTTAAGTCGGTAACAAAAGAACCAGTAAGCGTAACACCTGTACCAGTTCCAGGAGTTAAGGTAATTGTATGATTATCTAAACCAATATCTGCTGTGCCAACACTTGCTGACTCAGTTGAGGTGATATTTGAAAAGTTTGGTATTTCACCTACTGTAGCTGCTGCGGAAGGTGTCGCATCACCTTCAACGTAGCTAGTAGTGTAGTTAAAAGCTTCACCTGCTGTCGTTTGTGCAACTGAATCTGGAAAAGTAATTGAAGGAACCCCGTCCGTTGCTTCTCCGAAGCCACCTATTGAGTTAGCATCATCAGAATCTAAAGTAGTCACACCACTACCTGAGATACTGTATGAACTAGAAACTTTCTCAGCTATCGAACCTGCTGAAACTGCTTCAAGTTGTACTGAAGAAGAAATTGAATGGCTAATTCCTCCAGCATAAGAAGTTGGAATACCAGCAACTAACAAAAGTGGTAAAAGTTTTTTCATTTACTTGAAGGATCTTTACTTGATGTTACATTATTCGGCCTCTTCTTGCCATTACTGCTGTTTTTCACTTGCAAACCCATATTTGACATCACTGCACTGAGCAAACCTGCTGCAAAAGTTGTGTCAATTTGTTTGGTTGAATTTCCGAAATATGCAAAAGAAATTACTGCTAAACTCCAAAACAAAATAATCATTTGAACGAAATTTGAGATAAGAGAAGGACCATCTTTCTCTTCTTTTTCTTCAATTTGTGGTTCGGTTTTTGGGTCTTTTGTCGTCATAATTCTAGTGATATACTATAAATATAAGGATTGAGGCCAAGTTTGGCAAATAGCGGTAAGGTAATAATAGATATATCAAACTTATGTATAAAATCTTAAAACCAATTCTAATGACCTTTTTAACAACTACTTCTGTAAAGAGATTAATTGTTGATTTGCTTCGTGCAATTTGCAAACAAACTACCAACACGTTAGATGATCGTGCTGTTGATATGTTAGAGCAACAGTTGTTTCCTAAAATGAACTGATATGAACCATAAAGAGTTTTTCAAGATTCTTGTTGGCAACCCACCGCCAGAAGTGGAGTTTGAAATTGAAGTCAAACAACGTGAAACAGAACAAATGCCAGAAGAAGCTGTAAGGGCTTACTGTTTAGACCTAGTTAAGTACACCAAGCTACAGGATTTACTTTTAACTTCAGCAATAATGCGTATATCAGAGATAGAAACTAAACTATATCGCTATGAGAAAGGTATAAGACTATACAAAAAAGTAAGAAAATTAGGATTTTTTGGTAAAATAAAATATCTTCTATCTGGCAATACAGATCAGAAGTGATTATATTAATTAAAAACAAGACTAATCATGGATAAGAATTTTAAAATCCTAGAAAAGTTACATTTACTTCTTGCAAAAGAACTGACAGATAAGATTACAAGTGGCGAAGCAAAAGCAGGGGATCTAAACGTAGCTAGACAGTTTTTAAAAGATAATGGTGTTGAGTGCTTACCTGTAGAAAAGAACCCAATGCAAGAGCTTATGGAAAACTTACCAGACCTAGATGCTGTACCTTTAGCTGATTTATAATCATGACAAGAAAATCTCTACGAATTGCAAGTGAAAATGGCAAAGTTTATTACAGGACTTTTCCATTAGGCAAGAAAAAAGAAAAAAACAGACAACAAAAGCTTGAAGAACAAATACGAAAGTTTAATCCAAAATTATATTACGGAGTTAAAAACGCATAATCCTTGCAACCCTTACCAAAAAAATTACAAGACTTTAGATATTTCTTAATCGTTACTTGGAGACATCTAAACCTACCAGACCCTACACCTGTTCAGTTAGACATAGCTGAATATCTACAATATGGTGC
>VTLG01011980.1_pt1 | contig 11513 bp, 13 predicted proteins | sample 4694571 | NCBI WGS metagenome assembly VTLG01 (sample SAMN12604809, study PRJNA352737) | marine metagenome | biome: ENVO:00000447; feature: ENVO:00000209|ENVO:00000569|ENVO:01000036; material: ENVO:00002151; isolation source: viral sequences binned using virsorter ... | reverse complement strand
TGCCTCTGGATTTTGTTTCTTATCTTTACCATCTAGAATCTGAATACCTTCTAGAACGGCATTGTGTACTGCACGGTCTTTACAAAACTTTTCTGTTGTATCTAATAACCATTGTAATTCTACTTCTTGATTATCAAGTTTATTTACAATAGTTTTTATTTCAGATAATTCTTCTTCTTTTAAATCTTTTCTTTTATTTAATTCTACAAGTATAGTTTCTTTTGTAGGTAAATTTTTATACTTGTTTACAAACTCATTTATTTCACCGAACAATGTTGATTCATTATGATTAGTAAAAAACTCTGACTTAATAAAAGGTAAAGCCTTTCTTGTAAAGTCTTCATTATAAAATAAGTTTCTTAATATAATTCTTTCTATTCTATCACTCATTCGTGTCCTCAAATTTCAAATCTAACTTACCTGTTGCTAATTGTTCTTCTACTAAATCTATTAGAATATCGCCAATGTAATTGATAAATTCTTCCGTATCAACATCTATATCATTAGGATTTCTTACGATATTATAATCAAAGATAACTGACATCTTTTCATCATCTTCTACTGGTTTAAAACCTACATTACCATATTTGTATATGATATCTTTATACTTGTCTTCTACAAGTTTTATACAGGTATAATCATCTTGCTGTCTTTGTGCAAAGACATATTTTTTAGTCTTCTGTACCGTAGGTAAATTTTCGTTTTGTGTACTCATCAATCTTCTCTAATATTTCTTTTGTGAAATATTTTTCAGGTTCATTATTAATAGTTTTTGCATACTGTTTATTGCCATCTGGTAATTCATATCTTGTTGATACTTTTTTAAATAAACCAGATTCTTCTGCAAGGTCTAACAGACCATAATATTGGTCTAGACCTTTTTTATATGTAAGTCTAACATCTACTATGGCATTTTCTTTTGTAATTCTTGACTTGTAATTTTTACAATGCACAATATTACCTACAACTTCTGCACCATCTTTTTCTTTTTTCTTACCTAAGTAAACAATACTTGAAGCTGCATATTTAAGACCAGACCCACCACCCATTTCTTTTTGTGGGAACATAGAACCTATCACATCATAAGTATGATTAGTCATAATCATTGGCACATTTGCCTGACCTAATTTTAAAGTTAAAACTCTAAATGCTGATTTAACAATTTGACTTCTTGTCATGTCTCTAGTTTCTTTACCTTCTGCTGTATCTTCCATTTCTTTTGTTGTTGATAACATACCTAAAGAATCTAACACGAACATGATAGGTTTTCTTTTATCTTTTTCTTGTTCTAGATACTTGTCAAGAACTCTAATTGCTTGTAATCTAAACTCTTGAACTGTTGCAACTGGCATGATAACTATTCTGTTTGTATCTAAACCTCTTTGTTCTAACATATCTTTTGATACTGCATTTTCTGATTCAAAATAAATCACACCAGCATCCTTGTCTTTATCTAGAAAATGTTTACATACACCTAATGCAAAGAAAGTTTTACCTGTTGCGGCCTCACCTGCAATCGCTGTTATACGATTACCTGGTAAACCACCGAATATACTGCCTGATAATAAGGCGTTGAAAGCATATGAACCTGTGTCAATAAAACTATCAACATCACCACCTGTAACACCATCAGACGCTAAAGTGGCATATTCATTGCCTGTCTCTTTAATTATATCTTTTAAAAAATTACTCATCATATTACCTCAATGTTTACATTATACACTATTCAAAGAAATTGTCAAGTGTGGTTGTTCTTGAATGTCTGAATAAATCTAAATCAGAATGTACTGAATGAAAGCACCACACATTTTCTATGAATAACATATTCATAAACTCGTTCAATTCTTCTTTTGTTTTAAACTTAGCATTACCCTGTGGTCTTTGCATAATTCTCATGCCTATCTGACCTATAAAATATTCTTCTAGTGAATCAACTAATTCATCACAACTATAATATCTTTTGCCCTTAATCTTTGGGTCCATGATATTTACAAATAGAAAACCATTTTCTGATAAACTCTTATGACTATTTAGTGAGACTGGTAAATAGAAATCATCACGCCATTTTTCATACTCATTAAATTTAAACCATGATTGGTCTTCTTCATGTTCACCACCTTTATTATATTCTTCTGTACTAAAATAAGGTGGACTTGTAAATGCACAATCTACATTATTGATTTCATCCCAAGGTAAATCTTCTGCACCACATCTGTAAATTCTAACTTTCTTTTTGCCGTCTACACCTATAAATGAAGGACTATCTTTTGTAGTTTGGCCTGCATGTATCTTAACATCTGTATTGCCTAAAAACTTTTCGTAAGTTTCTATCTGTTTGTAATACTTTAGAAATGTATTTGGATTAGGGTCACAACCAATATATTCTTCGGCATCCGAAGTATAGAAACCTGCAAGTCTATCACCCCAACCACAACTTGTATCTAAAACTTTTTTAGCGTCTGTCATTTGATATACTGCCTTTGCAACATTAGGTTTAAATTGTGTTGCAATATAAGTACCCAATCTAAATGCACTCATGTAACTTGCTTCTATTAGTGAACCACCTCTAAGTTTTTCTTCACCATCAATATTAACTTTTTTCATACTATTAATACCACGCCAAATAGGACCTAGGCACTTCCAGATATCTTTCGCTGTGCCTTGGGTCCATACTTCTATTGGTGCTTTAAAACCATAACTACCACAGTTAAGTCTTAACTCTTGATGAAAATAATTACTAATAGAATTGTAGGTGCTAGGGGCGTCTATCAATCCTAAACCATGTTTACTAAATGGGTATTTGTAATCATCATACTTTTCAAATACTGTTTTATCAATATTCTCTAAAGGTTTTATTATCTTCCATATATCATCATTTTTTAATTCGTTAAATAATTTTCTGACATCTTTTTCTTGTATGTCTTTAAGAGGAAATTTAGGTCTATTCTCTGCAATATAATCTGCTAAGTCTAATCTAAATTGTTCTTTACCTATTCTATCTGTGTGATGTTCAAACTCACTTTGATTCATGATAGGTAAACCATCTTTATTTGCATATTGTTTTAGCCATTCGCTCATCCGAAAAATGCCTCCAAACTTGCTTTGTGTTCAACTTCCCAACCTATACTCTCTAGTATAAATGATAGAGGAGTAATAAATGTTTTTTCAAACTGTATATCTCTATCAATAAAATCATTTAACTTAAATTCTGTAGGCAGTTTTGTTATATAACTTATGACATCATGTTTAAAAGGATTTCTGTCTTTTAGTTTTATAAATTTAATCTTATCGCCCTCTTGTATTGCCGGATAGATATGGTCTATCTTATGTTCTTTTATTTGATGATTATAAATCAATGCACCTTTTACATGTATAGGTGTGCCTTTTACAAATATATCTTTTGCACTTCTATACTTTCTTAGATTATTACAACTTCTAGGAAAAGATATTTGTTCTGGTGTCATCTGATTAAATTCTTCTCTAAAGTCTGCAACAAATTTTATAAGTGTATCGTTGTCTTTTGTCATCATGATATCAATTGCCTCTTTAATTTTACCACGACAAACTTCTGGCGTTGAAGACTTAACTGCCTCAATGCCCATGATTTTCATTTTAGGTTTTGTATATCGAATACCTTCTTCATCTAATACATGCAACATGTATCTTTTCTTGGCAGTCCATATCGCCTTGTCGGCAATAACTTCTCGTTTCATAACCATTCTTTGTTGAAATGCATTAGTATAATCTGCTAATTCATTAAAACATTTTTCAATAAATGGTTCTATCTTTTGTTCAATAACTTTATCTAAAAATTTTAGTATCTGTTCTGTGTCTTTACCTTGACATGTTTTTTCTACAAGTTTATCTAGACACAAATAAATTGAATCTGTATCGGATGCCACAATGTAATCTACTTTATCATGTGTCTGCATAACTTTATTCATGTATTCATTTACATTTTGTTCTATGTCTCTAATAACTAATTGACCTGCTGTTGTAATTGCTGTTGCCTGTCTAACATCATAGTATCTAAAGTATTGATTACCGATAGCGCCATAGGCACTATTTAATGCAATCTTTTTTGCCCATTGAATGTTATGACATCTTGCAATTTCTTTTTGATATGATTTATCTTTTGTTTCTTGATACTTCTTCTTTGCCTCTAACATTTTCTTTTTATAGACAACTCTATCTTGATACATCTTATCTAATAGTCTAGGTAAAAAACCTGCATTGTCTCTTTTAAATCTTGCACCATTAGGTGTCATACATAAGTTAGCAGATTTTAAATGTTCTAGATTAGGTTTCTTTGCAAGTAATTTATTTACAGTTACACTATTTGTATCTATACCTACTATCTTTTCTGGTGATATATTGTATTGCATAATCAAATGAGGATAAAGTGAATTGATATCAAACGATACTATCCACTTGTGCATACCTGTGATTGGGTCTTTTACATATGCACCGTCATATTTAGAATCTTTTATCTTCTCAGATTTTTCAGGCACTACAATATGTTCTTTTCTTAAAAAGTTATAAATCAAAACATCCCACACTCTTACTTGTGAGAACACATCATCATAGTTTACTTTTGCCTCATAAGCCATAGTCAATATCAATTCAATAAGTTTTAGTTTATCTTCTAGTTTATCTACGATTTCTACATCTTGTATATTATAATCTACAAACGATTGAAAGTCTTTTGTATACCACTCTCTAAAAGTTTCATAAGGCATTTCATCTTTACCTACACCTAACTCAACTTTACCTATGTAATCAAGTTTATAACTTTCTTGACTTACAGGTATAAACTTTTGATACAAGTCTATGTAGTCTAACATTGCAATACCCATAATTGCAAATATTGTTTTGGGTCTACCTCTTACAACAACCTCTTTCTTTTCTACATACTTCCATGGTGAAAAGTTTCTAACAACTTTATCATCTGTTAGTCTGATAATTCTATTCATCAGATAAGGTATATCAAAGAACTTACAATTCCAACCTGTAATAATATCTGGATAGTTTCTCATCCAGAATGTCATAAACTCTTTAATGATTTCTTTTTCAGAATTACATCTGATATAAGTTACATCTTCTCTATCAGTTTTAAAATCACCTGTGCCCCATGTTATAATTTGTTTGTTAGTTTGATTCTTAACTGTTAGACATAATATTTCTTCAACAGGATTATCTACATCAGGAAAACCTTCTTCACAACTTGTTTCGATATCAATAGTAAATATTTTAATTTTATCTTTTTGCCATTCGACATCATCTTTATATTCGTTTGCAATATATTGATATGCAAATCTTTCCATACCATAGATAGGAGAATTAGAGTTATCATAACTCTTTTTAAATTCTCTTGCCTTTATAATACTATCAAACTGTGTTGGCTGTAGATAATCGCCTTGCAAGTTAGTATGTTTAGTTTTCTTATTTGTTAAAGTAAAAAAAGTAGGTTTAAAATCTATCTTTTCTTGAAACTCTTGCCCTTCATGAATACCACGAACAAATAATTTACCTTTATATTCAATTATGTTCTTATAAAAATTCATCAAGTAATCAACTGTTTCTCTACTTCTACTATACCGCCTGTATTTGCCTGATAAGTTTTTTTCAACTCATCATTAGGTTGAACACTAGTAATTATATTTTCGTTTTTAAAAATAACTTCATCACATTTACCATACGGAATATATTGATGAAATCCTAGAGTTACCGGTTTACCTGGTGCCTCTTGTTGTGGAATAATTACATAGGGTTTTTCTAAAGTAATCGTATTACTTTCTTCATCACCTTCTTTTATATTGCCTATTATATCTTCGCCTGTTGTCAAACGAAACAGTCTCACATCTGCCATAATTTACCTCACTTGTTAATAATTTAATTATAATATAAAAAGTCTTATTTGTCAATGCTGTACGGACTAGTAACTATATATTTTCTACTAGGGTCTACCATGACATTAAGTCTATTCATAAACTGTCTATCTAATAATATGTGTGTTCTGTCTTCTCTATCATCTAGAGTAAACTCTACATCTGTATATAGTGTGCCTGCAAATTGCACATCTAATTTAATTAAGTATCTGTCTTCTTCATAGTCTCTTAGGCCACCTACTTTTATTTCTTCTTTAGAAATAATGTCTGATGTAATAGTTTTGTTATATAAAGACCATGTTACTTTTTTACCTTTGACTTCCATGTTCTCTGCATGTATAACATTTGTGCCACTATTACCTGTATCAAATTTTGCAACAATATCACCAAAAGGTTTTATTGTCATAACTTCTTTGTACCCACATTGAGAAGGTGCCTGTACCCAATTTCTTCTATTTGTAAAATACTCTAAAATTTCTTTACTTATATTTTTACCTGTTGCCTCTTCCATACCCTCTGTGCCAGGTGATGAGTTTACCTCAATCATAAATGGTGGTTCTTTCTTTCTATCTTTTGAAGGTATAAAATCTACGGCAGTCCATATACCATTTACTGCCTTAGCGGCCTTGATACATTCTTCTATTTCTAATTCTGTTAATTTTAATTCTTCTGGTTTTGAACCTTGTGATACATTACTTCTAAAATCACCTTTGATTACAGGTCGTTTCATTGTTGCAAGAACTTTACCACCTAAAACTAATACTCTAACATCATAGTCTGTCTTAATATATTCTTGCACTAATAAATCGGCATCCTCATCTTGTTTATTAATTAACTGTACGATAGAATCTAGTCCTATTTTTGATTCAATAAATAAGACACCTACACCTTTTGAACCTCTCAATGTTTTCATAATTACAGGAAAGTCTGTGTCTAAATTTTCAAATGACTTTAATGCATTTTCTTTATCAGTTATTAATGAAGATTTAGGTTGCCTTAAACCAAAGTCTGCAAGTTTGATAGATGTTCTATATTTGTCTGTGCATATTTCTATACAGTCTCTACTGTTTATACAACATACTTTATCTTTCTCAAACATAGATATAATATCCATCCAACTGTCTCTACGAACAACTGAACCTCTAAATATCGCAATAGTATTTTTATCAACTACAAAACCTTTTTCATCATCTTTGTTGTGTAGTCTTCTAATGTTATCTTCGTTTGATGTATACCCACCTGTAAGTTTATACAGGTAATATTTCCACCCCAACTTCTTCGCTTCTTGTTGAAGTCTATCTGCCGTGTGAAAAGTTTTTGCTTGTTCAGGCTCATCTGTTATGATTACTAGTTTAGGATTTTCAACTGCCTCACTAATAAATTCATTGAAACTAGGTACTTTCATCTTCTACTTTTTTGCCTATGTTATATTTTGCCGATAGTGTCCACTCGTTCTTTTCTTTGAAAGGTAAAACCTTTATCTGACTTAGAGGTGCCTTGTTTTCAGATTCCTCTTTTTTAGTTATATCAATTAAGTTCCAATCTTGTAGCAATATCGCAATTGTATTTCTTCTTTGTATATCATTCTCTGATAGTGTTGCTGTCTTGCCGTCTAATGCAAATAACTCTTTAAAGTGTACAATAAAATACTTACCTTGTTTATGTAAGATATGACATGATTGATATAGTGTTTTGTCTTTGCGACTTGCAACACCTATTCTAGTTAGTGTCTCTCTAACTTTTAGAAAATCATCAGGTTGTTTTATTGTTACTTCGAGCATTTTATCTGGATTCCATTCTATCTCATCATTCATTTTCTCTTTCTCCCACCCTTGTCAATAGATAATTTAATTAATTCAATCTGCTCTTTAGTTAGTATTGATAAGGCCTCTCTTGCCTTTTCGTTGCTATAATCATAATATTCTTTGACATACTCTATGTCTTTTAAAACATTTTGTTTTAGCCACTTACCACCAAATCGTTTCTTTTTCCTTATACTATTTATGAAAAAATTAAATTGAACATCTTTATCTAAGAAGTGGTACCCATTCATTTCATTTGCCTGTGCAATACAATCATAAAACATAGACAAACATTTGTTGATAACAAAGGGTGGATATTTCTTTGTCCACTCTGTATCATCAGTATCTAACAGTTTTTCTTTAGAGAAATTTATAGCATTTAAATAATCTTTTAATTCATACATTATTTAAACTTACATCCTGCCATAATCTCTGTTAGACATGCGACCATATTAATCTCTTGGTCAGCAACAAAAGCTGCCTTATATTGATAACCTGCGATTATTAATATTGCTTGTGGTATAGAGTTTGGCGATAACGATTTATAAAGTACATCATAGATACTTCTAAACAAGAACGCTGGTTCTTTATCTAGATTTTGTACGACCCACTTTCTCATATCGTTAAATCTTTTTTCTTTTAGTGATGATAACAATTCTTTATGACTGACTTCAGACATAGAGAACAATATACCACTATCTATTTTACCTCTTACAGAATATCTTTGTAATTCATTTATTGTCCTTCTAAAATCAGGATAATGTTTTTGTATTAATTCTGCAAGTATTTTCTTATCAAAAGGTACTTCTTCATCTTCTAATATTTTAGAACATCTTTGCATAAATGCTGTTGCTGTTTTTACTCTTTGACCATTTACAATTCTAAAGTCAATAACAGTACATCTACTGTGAAGTGGTTCGATAAGTTTTGCTTTGTAATTACATGTAAATATAAATCTACAATTTGCATGAAATGTTTCTAAGAAGTTTCTTAAAGCAGGTTGAACTGATTCTGCATTTGTATAATCTGCCTCATCTATGATTACTACTTTATGATTAGCGTCTTCAGTTAGAGATACAGTACTTGCAAAGTTTTTAATCTTGTTTCGTAATGTATCAATCTGGCGACCTTCATCTGAACCATTAATGATTATGTAATCACAACCTAATTCTTCACACAATGCACGAGCAACTGTAGTCTTACCTGTACCTGCTGTGCCTGATAATAATAGATTAGGTATTTCGCCTTGTTTTAAAAACTCACTAAAAGTTTTCTTCGTATCTTCTGGTAAGATACAATCCTTAATCTTCTTAGGTCGATACTTCTCGACCCATAAAAAGTCTGACATAATATAAACCTCAATTTAGTTAAAATTAAAATGTTGAATCTGGTTCTAGTGCAATCCAGTATTTAACTGGTCTAGTACGATTCACAAAATGACTGATTTTCTGTGATGATATTGCAACATCATAATCATCAGTAATCATTTTAAAATTTTCTGCCTTGAAGTATCCGGTAAACACTTTATCAGATTCACAAATGTCCACAGAATAAGTGTTAGAAGATTTGTTCTTCTTATCAGTAGCAATCATTTTAATTGATGTGCCATCACCTACAACTGCAACATCAGGTAGACCTAATGTGTTAATACCTTTCATAACTTTTTCAAACATATCTTTTGTAAATGTAAAAGATACAAAAGTGTCTGGCATAGTTATTGATTTTGTTGGTGCAACAATGACTGATTTATCAGCAAAAAAGTATTTGACTTTCTGTTTGCCTTCAACGACTTCTACATGTGATTCACCATCAAAGTTTAAAGATGGTTTTGAAAACATATCAATTGTTCTCAAAAACTCTGGTAAATCATATATAGCAAACTCTTGTGGCATATCATCAGATATCTCTGCTTCTGCTAATATATTTTTCATTGTTGATATTGTAGTTAAAGTTTTACCACTTTTAACTAGTATGTTTTGATTAATGTCAGAAAAGTTTTTTAAGACATTAATTGTATCACTTGATATTTGCATAATATATTCTCACTTGTTAATTATATAATGTGTTAATTATATATCAACCAGCATAAAATGTCAATGCTGGTTGATACTTAGTGTTTACTTAATTTTGATTACTTTAGGTTTCTTATCTTCAGGCACAACTCTTTCAAGTTCCACTCTAAGAAGACCATCTTTCAACACAGCGTCATTTACTACGACATCATCTGCAAGGGTAAATATTCTTTTAAATGCCCTTTTTGCAATGCCTTTATGAATGACATTATTTGCAAAGTCTTCTTTACCTAATTTCTTAGTAGTAGGTAAATCAGATGATTTAATTGTTAAAGTTTTATCTTCAACGATTACCTCAACTTCTGCCTTTGAATAACCAGCCAATGCAACTTCAACACAATGTGTATAATCACCTGTCTTGACTATGTTGTATGGTGGATAGTTTGGTTGTTGATGTTCTAACAATGTTTCAAAATGTTTGAATACATCATCATAACCTATTGTAAACGGATGTAATGAACTAAATACCGTCATAGTTTCCTCCTTTTTAAGCAAGTTTTAGTGAAGTCCCATTATGGCAACTTCTACTATTATTTATAATAATTGGCACTTAAAAGTAGAACAAAAATTGAAATATAATACATCAAGACATGTTCTATATTTAAAATGCCAAAATCGTTTAGTAATGCAACTACAACTAAAAATACAACCCATGATATGACTGCATAAGTTAGTATAGTAAAAATTATATTCATCTTCTCATTTTTGATAAATCTTTTGCATGTTCTTCATCAAAAATGGGTACAAGATTTGACTTGTGTAATATGCCGATACCGATAAGTTTTCTTTCGCCATCATATACTTTAGGTTCTTTCTTCGCACATACATGAGGTTCTACTTTAGTTTCTGTTCTAACTTCAGATACTCTATTATTAGTCATAGGATGACCTCTATATTCGCCCCTATCTTTCTTCTTGTGTTTAATTTTGCCGAATCTGAACTTTAGATATGTGTCAAAATCCATCACCATGAGAGGTGCTAGATGTGGGTCTTTTTTGTATTTCTTATTATGAAGTCTATGCTCTTCTTTTAATTCGAGCATTCTAGCTTTCGTAATTTTGACTTTTGCTTTCTTAGTATTCAGACTAGTCATGCCTGGAACTAAATGCATACTTTTTGGCATATACTTGGTATTATATGGTATTATGAGATGTATGTCAAGCTTTTTCTGACTTATTTCATGCACTATTTTAGTGCAAAATCTCTGACTATATCCTCTTCGATACATTCTTCGCCATACTGGCACTCTAAAACATGACATGGTTTATCTGAAACATTTTTTGCATGGTGCCAATATTCTTTCGGTATTAGAAATGCTGGTCCATGTTCTTTTTGAACAACGCCATTCATGACAACTTCACCTTTCATAACATACCATAATTCATTTCTTTTATTATGATATTGTTTTGATAATTCTTTACCTGGTTCTATTACTAATTCTTTTACTTTTATTTCTTTACCTATCTCATGTATTACTCTGTAATATCCCCAAGGTCTTTCTGTTCTTGCACTTTTATAATCTTCTAAAATCCAACTTGATGAATTAATTTTGTTTTCACCGCCTACACCAAACTCAAAGGACACCCATTCATCTCCTTTATATCTTTCCATTTCAGGTATGTTTTCTGCCGTTCTATCACCACCGTTACAGAAGATTAATTTTTTATGAAACATGCCACCAAATTTATCTTTATATGATTCTTTTACTTTTTCTATGGCGCCACAAGCTGTATTATCTTCATCATCAAATG
>VTLG01001475.1_pt1 | contig 11517 bp, 16 predicted proteins | sample 4694571 | NCBI WGS metagenome assembly VTLG01 (sample SAMN12604809, study PRJNA352737) | marine metagenome | biome: ENVO:00000447; feature: ENVO:00000209|ENVO:00000569|ENVO:01000036; material: ENVO:00002151; isolation source: viral sequences binned using virsorter ... | reverse complement strand
CGTCTGCAAAAGAATCTGGGTCTCTAATGACTTCTGTTTTTGCAATTGCGTTAGCAGTTGCTGTAGAACTCATATGTCCCCATAAAACTTTATAATAGTTAGATGTTGTTGAAGCTGCAAAGTTATTCGTCATATAACATTTGAAGCCTTGAATTTGCCCATCTGTGACTCTGCCATTTCTTAATTCAGATTTAGCATCGCCAGTAACAGATGCATCCATAAGTTTCGCTGAAGCTTGAGCAAGTTGCTCATACCATTCAGGTGAACCTAGGAACCATCTATTTTCAGTTGGAACGTCCGCACCGTGTAGTCTCTTGGAACTATTAGCCATAACATTTAAAGGGTCAGTTTCACCTGTACCGAATCCAATGTCATATGGGCTAGTTGTACCACCATCAGTATTGATGGTTGTACCTGCTCCAGAAACCATAGCTGCGATGACGTTTGCGTCATAAGAATCTTTTAGAGCGTATGCTCCAGAAGATGTAGCCAAAGACTCCCAGTTCACATGAGATTGTCTTTCTTCAATGTCATCAACTTTAAAAGCAAACGCATTAGCTTGGTCTACTACGAGTTGAAGTTGGTCATCTGCTAAATTTTGAATAGCAATATGTCCACCTCTAACGTAAGAGTTTACACTAATTGTTGGCTCTTTAATAATGTTGACAGTATCTCCGAAATTTTCAATCTCACCTGCATAGTCAGTATTAGTAATATCTTCTACGACTGATGCAGTTCTAAAGAACTTTTGGACTTTCTGGCTGTATATTACCGGTAACCAATTACCCGAAGGTAAGTTAGTATAGCCGGAACCTTTTGCTACTGCCATAGTATTAGTCCTCCTATAGACTGTTAAGATTAACTACGAATTCTACCTTCCTGTCTAGCTAAATCAATTTCCTTTTCCATTTTTACAAATTGTTGAGGTTTTAACTTTGCTATTTCAGTAAGCGTCCAGATTTTTTTATCTCCTGTATCCATGTCACGTTTGCTAGTTGATGTTACTGATTTAGATGCTTCTAATTTATTTGACTTTTTCTTACCATAACCTGTATCCATTTTATACAAGTCAATGGCACGAGCAGCCAATTTTGCATTAGTCGTATTTTCATAAAGCCATCCTTGAATTGTAGAATCCTGTTGGCCTACCCATTCATGAAATTTTTCATCCGCTCTAATATCATTATAGTCTGAATGAAGTTTAGCTAATTCCACTTCCGCCTTGTCTTTCTGAACTTCCTGTTGCTTTGTTTCTAGTTCTCTAAGTCCGGTTTCAACTTTCTTAGCTTTTTCATCTGCCTTTGTATGAGCTATAGTTTCTATAACATCATAGACATCTGGGTATTTAGTCCTCCAAGCTTCTATTTCTTCTTTTGTCTTGGGTAACTTTATTTTATCAGCGTTATCTTCTAACTGGCGTTTAAGTTTAAGAGTTTCACCTTTATGCTTATTGACAGTAGAATCGTAATGGCGTTTAAGGTCATCATAACGTTTCTTAAACACCTTCTCTTCAGCGTTAACAGGGCGTTCTTCGGGAGTAGCTGCATTTTCTGTAGCAGTGTCCTCTGAATCGGTAGCTGTATCGTCTGTTTCCTTTTCCGCTTTACGCTTATAAGGTCTAGGCTCGAGAAGAGCCTCTGTTTGAGATTCTTCCTTTTCTAAAGATTTCTCTTCTTCCTGTTGAATCTCGTTTTTGGTTTCTTCCATTTTTTTCTCCTTGTGGGTGCTGTTGGAAGAACAGGTCGCCCATTAACTAGGGGCTGTGATTATGCAACCACAGGTGGCCTGTCCATTGGTGCTCCTAAACCTTCAGGTGAAGGTGGCGGAGCTTCTGCTGCTGCCATTTCTGGCGGAGCAGAAACTTGTTCTGGTGGTTGCCCACCTTGAGTCATATCTTGTACGAATTGTTGCATTGAATCTTCTGGTGATTCCCCAGGATATCTTTGCATTATTATTGATATTGGTAAAACAATTACAGGCTCTTTCGGGCCTCTGTCCATTACGGCTGTAATATCTATACCTTTTGCCTGCAGTGCACGTTTAACGTCCTCTGTTAAGTGCATGTCGAGAACAGCGTCATCCGCTCCTCCCATTTGTTCTGTCTGTCCGCCCATTGGATTACCCATTGGGGGCTGACCCATAGGAGGTTGACCTCCCATAGCATTAGGGTCGTTCATCATTCCGTTTGCCATATATTCCTCCTATTAATTATCGTTTCCATCCCTTTTTACCTGGTTTAGGGCCAGACGTTACTGGGGATGATTTTGGTGGTGTATAACTTCCAGTACCATGTACTGAAGAACCTAAAGAAGTTCCACCGCCTCCATATCCTATATGAGGGCCAGTTTCTGGTTGTCCTGGAGGGGCTTTTGGTTTTGTATCTTTTTTAGGGGTAGTTACGAATTCTCCTCCAGAGTCTCCAAATGTATCTTGATATTCTTTTTCTTTTTTCTTTGTTTCAATTGCTTCTTGTTTTAATTGTTCTTCTTTAACTTGATTATCAAGTAAAGCAGATTGTTCCTCATAGTCTACACCACCAGTATACGCACTTATTTGTTTTGGAGATGTTAAAGTTACTACAGGGCTAGTCACACTTGTTTGAACTTTTGCCATTTCATTCATATATTTTTCCCATGCACTTTCATATCCTGCTGTTCCAAAAGTTCCTGTCTTTGTAAATGTTTTACCTTTTGGAGTAGTAAATCCTGTATATTCTCCTGTTTCATCATAATTATAAGTAGGAAATACACCTGCAATATCACTTAATTCCATTTCTGAGGTATAAACCATATCCCCTTTTTCATTTAGATTTACCTCGGCATTAATTGCACCCATTCGCTGTAAATCCTGTACAATTTTATCTACTTTTGCTTGATGGCCTAATATATTAGCCACTCCTTGATAAATAGGACTTCCCCCTATATCTTTCTCAAAAATTATTTTACCATCTACTATTTTAGTAAAACCTCTGTCATCCAGATTATCAATATACATTTGAAGACCTGTTTTTGTTCCATTTTCATATACTGCCACATCTTTATTCTTAATCCAATCTTCTTTTATTTCATTAGATGGGATAACTAATCCTGGTTGGTCTGGTTGACCGCTATCTTGTTCCCCTAAAAAATTACTTTGTGCATTAGGGTCAGGCATGCATTGTTTTAATGTTTCATCATAAATATATCCAGGTGGACACGGGTCTGTTTCTGGTGTCTCAGGTTCTGGAGTTGTTGCTTCTGGTGGCACATAAGGAAATGTCTCATCAGAACTTGAAAAAGAATTTATATCTATAAAATTTTGTGGAGTATTTCCTATTGACCATGATGTTCCATCATAAGTCAACTGCATATTATTTCCTTTATATGTGTCTGTCATTTAATTTTAGTAAGTTGTTCCTTGAGGTTTAGAAGCTCCTTGAGGGAAGCTACTCTCCCCTGGTTGCGGTACACCTCCAACTCCGATGTTACCACCGCCAACGCCTGTAAGGTCTTGTGGATTCGCTCCTGCAGGAGCTGCTCCATTAGTGGCCACTGGGGACTGCTCACCAGAGCCTTGATTTTGTTGATTTCCATTTGCCATTCCCATTATTTTTGCAAAGATTGCCGCTTTCTCTGGGTCATTTATTAGTTTTTCTGGTTCTATATCCAAAGATTTTGCAATCTCTGATAATATAGAATGCCACCTAACAAACGGAGCCAAATTTTGATTTGATGCCACTTGCAAGAAAGTCATCAGTCTTTGTGACCTTACTTCTTTTTGCATCAATGATGTTGTCCCTCTTGCCTTTATATGCAAATCACCTTTTATTTCTGGTGAATCTTCATTGAATTGCATGTTCCATGAAAATAATGTTTCTCCTAAAGGACGAAGCAAGAAATCATCAATATTTTTTATAACTGTTTTTATGCTAAGAGCTGCCGCTCCCATTAACATAGACATACCGGCTGCCGTTCTAGTTGTAGATTGCACACCTGTTGTTCCATGTGAATAGGACGGGATTCCTGTTGCTTCATCAGCAAGTTGTCTAAATCTATCAAACATCATCAGATTTTCTGTTGATGTGTTAGGAAACTTGACACCATGAATTGCCTGTCCTGGCATCCCACTTTGTCGTCTAAATATCTTGCCAGGAAATACTTTCATATCCTGTCCTGGTACTAGCATAGTTTCGTCTATATCAAATACAAGATTTCCGGCTAATGCTAAATTATCAATAGCCATTCTTGCATGCCCATTCATAATTGTTTGAGCATCATCCATATTTTCTGGAATACCTACTCCAAAAAATTGATATGGATTTATTTCATATGGACAAACTAAATAGGGAAGTCGTGTTGGTGTAAATGGATTTAATACTAATCGAATAACTTGACCATTGCATACCCAACAGTTAACTTGAATTTCATCTAAATCATCCATATCATCTTCAAGTTCTAACCCTGCTTCCATTGCAAGTTTACTATCCATGATACCCCAAAATTCTAGAATCTCATATCTATTTTTATCAAATTCATTTGTTGATTCTCTATCTTGAAGAGATGATTCATATCCACGAGCTTCATAACTTGGCCCCATATTTAACGATTCACGAATTGCTTCCTTTCTAAAGAAAGGGCGATTCATTAAATCACGAACTTGAGCACGAGTATAAACATGACGCTGTATAACATATTCAGCATCTTCCAGTCGTACAGCATCCGGGTCTGGATAAAAATCCCAACAGGATACAGATTCAATTCTTGGTACTAATTTTACTTTTGGAGAATATTCATTTTCACCCAAATCATTCTTTATCCAATTATGACTAGATTGTTCATATGTAAATGGGCCTTTAATTATTCCTGTTCCAAGTAATGCGGATTCAAATAATGCGTGTCGTAAAACATTTACTGCATTTGATTCTTCTAACTGGTCATGAATTAACTTTTCCATATTAGCAGAAGCCATTTCAGCAGGGGATATTTGGGGTTCCGCTTTAGCATCTTTTGATTCCCCTTCAATAAAATCTATTCCCTCATATTTTTCTTTTAACCCTCCAAGAATACTTGTTGCACCGGGTTCTAATCCATTTCCATCTCCAGGAAATCCATACGGACTTTCTGCTTCAGGTTGTTCTTGTGGGTCTTGAAATTTAGAAACATGAGCATATTCTGCTATACCTTCAGGTACAGGAGTAGGCTCTATTCCTACTGGAAATTTTCCACTAGAAAATAAAACTTCTATCAACTGTCCATATGCCGCCAAAACTTTTGTCTTGGTTATCTTAACAAAAACTTTTGATTTTTCACTTTCCGTAAAAGCCATATCGTTACCATAAACTCCTCTATAGTTTCGATATGCTCTTAACCAACGCTGTTCATCAAATGAACGAGCAGTTTCCGCATCAATAAATTTTCCCTTAATTAAACCGGCAAGACTTGAGATATCGTATTTATCTTTGTCTTTATCATTCAGAGCAATAATATCTGCCTGTTTTTTTGCCATTATTTTTAACTGTTAAATGAGCCGTGCTTAATTTTTTCTTTAGACCATGAAGCAAGTTTTTCTTTTGGTGCTTTTCCGCCTGCATCAGAAAATTCTCCATGCTTGTATTTTTTCATAATACTTCCATCAAGTTTTTCATTTGCAGCTTTTGGATAAGCGTCACCCATTTCACCATGCTTATATTTTTTCATAATTGGTTGTGGCATTATTCCTCCTAATAATCTTTTTCATTTGCCATCTTCCAGAAAGAAGATTGCACTTGGTTGTTTTTCTTGGTTGGATAATCTTTCGTTGCAATATTACCATCAGCTTCTCCGCCCTGTGCTGATAAATTCACATTCTTTTTATCCTTTTTCTTTGGATAGGGCATACCAAATTCACCCTGTTTATATTTTTTCATAATTGGTTGTGGCATTCAGCCCTCCTTTATTTTTTCTTTTAAATAATCCATTAGTTTTGGATTATCTACAAAAACTGTTGTCAATCCATTAGTTATACCATTAACTAATTTTTCTTCTTCTTTCTCTTCTAATTCCATATTCCATTGATATAATATTGCGTGTAAAATTTCATGTAATAGTGTATTAGCATGAGAAACTCCTTTTTCGGTTGTTACATATCCTATAACACCTTCCTTGGAAAAAAATTGCCCTTGTGCTTCATTAGCACTGGCAACTGTTTGTTTCCATTCTTCTAGTTTATATTCCCTGTATCCAACTTTAATTTTATCAGGTATATTCATTAATACCCAAATACTCTATCGGCAGGTTTAAATTTTTCTTTTTCCGTATATCTATTTGCCGCATAACTATGTGGATGCATTGCCCTGCTCATTACCCCGTATCGAAGTGCATCATATGCATGGTCTTCTGCATCTGTGTCAACATCTTCCGGATTATTTTTATCTATCGGAAGCATTGGCAAAGTTCTAATTAAATTTATACAATTAGAAAAAATTTTTAACCGTGGTTGATTTGTGTCTTTATCCAAAGTAAACTGTTTATGCAATTCTAATTTTCCTGCTATTCTGCTTCGTGGCGACCTGTCTGAAGGCCTCCATTTACACCCCTCTCGAATCATTGTTTCTGCAATACTAGGGCCGGCATCCCCTCTTCGTGCCCAAGTTGAAGAATCCAGAATTCCATATCGTATATATTCCTCTTGTTCTCTTTCCAATACTTGCTTTGCAAATATATCGGCCGTAACTCGTTTGGTATAATACTCTCGGTAAATCCAGAAATTGTTATCGAAGTCAACTGCAATCCAGAGAACGCAAGCTGCAGATGAATACCCCCAGTCGCAGGTTCTGAATCGGAGCCAATTGCGGGGAACGTCAAAAGGCTGAACAACATGGGTAGTAATACTAAATTCCGGAAATGCTGAATTTTCAAACGCACCCCAATCTCCTTCCAAAAATTGTTTTCGCTGTACTTCTGGCAGAGATGACAACATAATAAGATAGTCATCTGTTTGCATCAAATAAGGGTTATCCTGCAATTTTGCCGGTATAAAACGTCTTGTTATTGTTTTTTGTCCTGCAACAGTATCAATATTTATTTTGAATGCTTCATTAGGTTCTGCAGGGTCAACAAACATTTCCTTTACCCACAGGGAACCAACATTACCTGGATTGCCTGTTGCTCTCATAAACACCGGTATTTCCGGGTCTACACTTCTAAGTGATGACCTCAAGAAATTATAAATTTCTGGTGTTGCGTATTGAGGCAACTCATCAATTCCAATCCAAGTATACGATTGACCTTGGTAACGCAGAACATCCGTTAAGTTTTCTGCATAACCAAATTCAATTCTAGCTCCTGATGGAAATCTCCATTCCTTTTCCTGTTCTCTCCATTTAGCTCCTGGAAACGCCCTTCCATATAAACGTTGAGAATGATTAATCATATCTCTCAGTTCCGGCATGGAACGTCTAAGCAATAACGCTCGATGATGAGACTTATCACAATACCGCAACGGGTCAATCAGCATGGCATAAGATTTGCCACCGCCTCTTGCTCCTCCATAAAATACTTCTCGTTCTGAAGCAGCTAAAAATTCCGTCTGTGGGCCTTTATTAGGACGAAAGACAATATTTTCTTCCACATGATTTTTAATATTAGGAGGAAGTTTAGTAACCTCTGATTCTGTCATTACTGACGAATCTATTCCTTTTAAAGCACTGTCTGTTTTTAAAACATTTTCTTTTTTTGCCTTGGCATGATGAATGAGCTGTTGGGCTTTTTTTATTTTATTATTTTGAGTTTTTATAACTCTCTTAGCTGCATTCTTTGCCTTTGTTGCAATGCTTAAAATTCTTGTTTGCTTGACTCCTCGTTTTCGTCCAAGATTTGTTTTTTGTTTAGGTGGTTCGATGTTGTCCATCTTTTATCTATAATTTTTTTTAATCCAGTATGAGAAATAGGACGGTTTGTTTTTCTTCCCACCCATCCTGCTACTTCACGATAAGAGCAATTATTTAAATATTCTTTTGCCTCTTCTAGTGCATCCAGTTCTGATTGCACCGGTTCAATATAATCCGGGTCATTTGAAAGTTTATATCCAAAAGGTATTGTTCTTGCTTTTCTCTTAAGTAACAATATCTTTTGCCGGCAATACAAATATTCCGTGAGCAACTTTTGCGCTAATATCTATTTTTTCTTTTTTCACAAGTCCTACTCTATCCAGTATTTGCTTTGCCGCCTCCATGCGTATGTTAACACCCGGAGTCTTTCCATCCTCATCCAATGCATCTACTAAACCTTTTACAGCTTTTGCTGAATGCAGTGCCAGAGAATATTCCGCTCTCTCTATAATTTCATCCTTCAGTGCCTTAATAACCATTGGATAGGAACTTGGGGCATATCCTGCAATCTCTCCTGCTTTCTTTGGATTACCATGTGCCTCTCCAAACAATACATTAATGAATGTTTTTTGTTGAGCTGTTAATTCTTTATTTTGTCTTTTTTCCGGTAACATCTGGTTTTGTAAATATTTTCCACCAGGCTTCTGCTAACCCGTATGGGTCAGAACCAACGTCTTTTTTGCTTGCTTTTTTCCCGTCTTTCTTTCGCCCAGTTTGGTGTTTCAATTTTTTTCTCTTCACGTTGCTGATATCCTTTTTCTGCCGCCTGCATTATTTGTTCTCTTGCTTTATCTTCCTTTCCACCCATATCTGATATGACAGATATTTTAGGAGCAGATATAACTCTTCTAATAAAACGCCTGCGAGTCGGAAAGTCTCTTTTGTCAATAGGTAGATTTTCCGTAAACCTCTCGCCAGTTTGAGTATTTTCATATTCATAGATTGGCATTAATGGCAGTCACAATCGCAATCGCCTTTACAGACTTTTACATCCTGCAATTCTTCCAATAGTGATTTAACAGCTTCCACAATGTCATCCTCTTTTTGATGAGCGGATTCCAATTTATCAATTTGTTTTTCTATTTTTGCTAAAATTTTTTTCATTTTATTTTTTTGTTGCTCTATTTGTTTTTTTATTATATCTATATGATGACGCAGGATTGCCGGATGCTTTTGATGCTCTATCTTTAGCCCTTTGTCCCGGAGTCATTTTTCCTCTTGCCAATCCTTTTGCTGTCGGTTTATTTGTTCCCTTTTTTAAATTTCCTGATTTCTGCAATTTGCTTGTTGCAATTGCGTATGCTGAATTTTTATTAAAACCTTTATCCTTTAACTGGCCGACAAGCCTATCCATAATTTTTGGCATTATTTTATGTGATTCACTGAGAACCACATTCCCACTAAACACTTTTCTACTTCCCTTTTGGTTATGTCTGATAGTATTTTAATCGTATCTTTCATTAAGAATACCTAAATTTTTTTCCGGCAGACTTAGTTCTCGGGAAGGAACGATTCTTGCTTGCTGTTTTAACTGACAGATTGCCACGTTTTGTATTCATAGCATTTCCGTCTTTGTGGTGAACGTCTTTACCGTCACCTTTTTTTACCAAGCCTGCCTTCGATGCCATGCGTCTCGCTTTGTTACGCATGTTCCTCTTCTTTTTACGAAGAGGTGACTCTGTTCGTGACTCTTGCTTGTAATTTCTAATATATCCTGGGGAACTAGGCATATATTGATTTAGACTTCTTGGCTTTTTTCTCTGCTCTCATTTTCATCGTGCCAGATTTAGCCTTTGCAGTAGCCCCTTTGCCTAATTTCTTACGCATTCCTGGCTTTTTCTTTTCAGCCATGTGTCCTAATTTTCCATATTTCATTTGGATTCCCCTTTATTAATGTTTTTTATCATCTGTTCAATAAATTGATAGTCCTTTTTATGGCTATACCTAAATTTATGAAACTTTTTAATACTGTTTTGCAAATATTCCTTGGATTTACCCTTATCTTCTGGAGATGCATCATAATATGCTTGACTTGCTTTTATTATATCCTGCTTTATGCTGAACACGCTAGGCATTCTTCTTCTTCTGTGCCATTAACGTTCTTAATTTGTTCCTTGAGCTTGTAATTTTCAGACCTAAGTTCAATTCTGTCACCATACGCCTTATCCAACTTCTCAAATAAAAATTTATTGTTCTCTTTAATTGTTTTAATATCATCCTCTAGATGTTTTATTTGTTCCGTTAGGCCCGGTACCAGATTGTTATCCATTATTATTTCTCCCCTAGCTGTGTTTTGAGTATAGAATGCCAAAGAAGTTAATCCCCATTGGCAGTGTTATTGGCGGAACTCGTGTTTATCGTGGTGAGTTCCCAGACCACCAATGGAACCATATTATTTAAAGGCGTAAAGCCTCTGTAGTAAATAAGCGTGTGTGCTATCTTGCCTTAAAAATAATATATACCTACTATTATAACAACTATTTCAATCTTGTCAAGTCTTTTTTTAAAATAATTCATTTTATGCTTGACAAATCTGTCACAGGGTGTATAATATATTAACCCCTAAAGGGGGCCCTAATATACACAGATATGAATATGTTAAAATCCCTCCTTAAAGTGTGCCCAAAGTGGTTAACATACTAATTTCATATTTTTAGCATAACCTCGTACATATGTATGGGGAGACCCCCCATACCCCCTGCATACCTTTTAGGCATTTCCAAGTATATATAAATATTCCTTATAGAACAAAGGGTAGTATTAAAGTTGTCCTTCGGACTTTACTACGGTGTTGCCATAAAGTGTTCCCTAAATGTTCCTTTAAGATTAATCAATGGTTTACGCTGTAGGAATTAAAGGGTAGCCCGTAAATTTGTAGCCTTAAGGTATATATTTACAACATTTACAAATAGTAAATAATTGACAACCATAATTGTAAACTTTGTAAAATATTAAATATACTCAATAATTAAACCTATTATGTCCCACTAGATGTAGTAGGTTTTTTTTATTGTGCCTACTATATCTGGGGGGTAATTTATAAGTCTTATATATCAATGACTTAATACAATTTTAGTCACTAAACTCAATATTATTGAATATTCATTTGACTTAAAAAAAACCAACTGATAAGGTCTGTATATGATTAATTCATTAGGAATAAAATCAAATCAGTTAATGAAAGGATTTATAATGACTGATACTATTACTAAATTAACGATTAAGCAAGATACTATTAAATTGCTTACTCAATATGAAAAAGATGATATTAACCAAAAAATTGGTACTAATAAAGTTGCTATCAATATTAAAAACGCAATCAATAAAAATTTTTTTGAATTGCCGAATTTGGTTAAAGCTAAACCATCTAAAATTAATGAAGTTTGTAGTGAGTTTGCTACTGAAGTTTTGGAGTTGGTTTGGAAAGACGTTCCAGCTTCTCAAAAATATTGCTTGAGGGTTGCAATGCCTATGGCAGTTGCTGGAGTAAAATATAAATTATTTTCACCAGAAAATAATAAAGATTTATCCAAAGATAATAACATTTGGACTGATGGGAATAGAGTTCCAGAAAATCTTAATAAAGATGGTGGGAGTAAAGTTGCTTTATCTATGAAAGATTTTTCAACACTTTCTAGAAAAAAATTGGAATTAGTTGAAAGTAAAAATAA
>VTLG01006691.1_pt1 | contig 11518 bp, 14 predicted proteins | sample 4694571 | NCBI WGS metagenome assembly VTLG01 (sample SAMN12604809, study PRJNA352737) | marine metagenome | biome: ENVO:00000447; feature: ENVO:00000209|ENVO:00000569|ENVO:01000036; material: ENVO:00002151; isolation source: viral sequences binned using virsorter ... | reverse complement strand
GTTTATTTAGCAAAAACTGTAACAGTTCCAGCTGATACTACACTTGTAGTGTCCGATACACCTATCTATTTAATGGAAGGTGATGTACTGAAAGGTGGTGCAAGTGCGGCTAGTGATTTAGACTTATTCGTGTCTTTTGAAGTATTAGATGACGCTTAGTAGATAGGAGATATAACTTATGCCAATAACAGGTGCATATGGTGGAATAATTGGTGCTGATAATGTACCTAGTCCATCAAAAAAAGTAACACAAGTAAATGCTAGTGGATGTTTTAACAGAACAGCAACTACTGCTACTGTTGTCGTTGTCGCTGGAGGTGGTAGTGGTTCTAATGGTGGAGGTGGCGCTGGCGGTGTTTTAGTAGGCGCTTGTCATCCATTACCTGCTAGTGCCGTTCCTGTAACAATAGGCGCTGGAGGTGGAGACCAACCAGCACAAGGTCCTATAGGAAATCATGGTACTGATACTACATTTGGTTCAGCAACCCCTTTAACTGCTCAAGGTGGAATGGGCGCAGGTGGTGCTAACTCTAATCCTGTAGCCCCAATCGCTGGTGGAACTCATGGTTCTGGCGGAGGTTCTGGAGGATGTAACCCTGCTCAAGGTGGAAAAGGAAGACACCAAAGTTCTTATGGAGGATGTGCTCCTGCTTATGAAGGAAGTCCAGGCAGTTCAATGTCTGGTGCTGGTACTGGTGGAGGCGGTGGTGCTGATGATACTGGTTACGGCCGTGCAACTGCTGGTGGTGGTGAACAAGCTAGAGGAGGCAGAGGTAGAGATTTAACACCATTAGGTGTTCCAACTTGTATAGGGGATTGTGGATTTGTTGGAGGTGGAGGTGGTGGAAAAACACCTGCTCATCCGTCTAACCCACATTCGTTAATGTTTCCTGTTACTGACTTTTCATCCCATGTAGGAAAAACAGCAGACGGTGGCGGTGGTCGTGGACAAGCAGGCGTACCTAGTCTTGCCTGTGCTGGATGTACACCTGGTGGTGCTACAGCAGGAACTGCTAATACTGGTGGTGGCGGAGGCGCTGGAGGTTATCCAGGTGCAGCTCCATTCCCAGCAGATTTTAGAGGAAGAGCTGGTGGTTCAGGAACAGTTATTGTAATTGAAAGTGTTCCTGGTTCAAGTGCAAATAGTGGAATATATAATATGAAAGAACAATATATATGTGTAAAATCAAGTAGGTGGTAATATGGCACATTTTGCAGAATTAAATGATAGTAATGTTGTTTTAAGAGTTATTGTTATAAGCAACGAAGATGTGGATGCTAATGGTGGTGATTATCATGCTGACGCTGAAGCATTTGTAAAATCTAAATTTGGTGGTCATCTTTGGAAACAATGTTCTTATAATCATAATGCAAGAAAACTATTTCCAGGCAAGGGTTATACCTATGACGCTTCAAAAAATAAATTTATTCCACCACAACCGTTTTCTTCATGGTCATTAGATGAAAATGATGATTGGTATCCACCTGGTAAAGTTTACCCTACATCAGATGATGGAGTGCTTTTAGATAGCACACAGGTTATAGTATCAGATAAAAGGTGGGATGATGACAATACAAAGTGGTTGGGTACATATATACCTGAACTACATGGTATTGCTAAAGTAGAATTTGAATGGAATGCTAGTACTAATAAATGGGATTTAGTATAATTGATTTAAGTCAATAAAAAACTCATATAAATAGTTTTATATTATTAACAGGTGAATTTATAATGCCATCTATTACAAGATACAAATATTATTATTTTAAAAAAGTTTTATCACCTAGTTTTTGTGATAAAGTAATTCAACATGGTAAATCATTAACAAGTGAAATTGCTCAAACAGGTCATAAAAGATTTGAACTTAGAACACAAGGACAAAAGAAAAAACAAAAAAAATTAAGAGATTCTACTGTATCATGGATTAGTGATGTTTGGGTTACTAAAGAAATAGATTATTATGTAAGTGAAGCTAATAGAAAAGCAGGTTGGAATTTTGATATTTGTGGTAGTGAAGATATACAGTTTACTGAATACGGTGTAGGACAATATTATGATTGGCATACTGATAGTAATAATGGTCCAAATATATTAGGAAAATGGGCTGGTACTATAAGAAAGTTATCAGTTACAGTTTCTTTAACAGACCCAAATGAATATGATGGCGGTTATTTAGAATTTGATTTTAAAAATTATGCAAATGGACCACAGATTAAAAATAAATGTTTACAGATATTACCTAGAGGTTCTATCGTAGTATTTCCTAGTTATATATGGCATAGAGTTACGCCTATAACTAGAGGTATTAGACATTCTTTGGTTCAATGGAATTCAGGACCACCATTTAAATAGGAGAAAAAATATGAAAGATAATGTAAGTAGTTATTTTGCAAGTCCGATTTATTATGAAGACAAACCAGAATTTCTAGAAGATTTAAATAAAATTTGTCAACCATATATTGATGATTCTAAAGCAAATTTTAAGAAAGAAACTAAACTAAGTGAAGAAGATAAAAATGATTTTAGTAAAGTTTATCATTCTGCTAATCTTATTGATGACCCAAAATTTAAATTTTTTATAGATTATGTTGGTGCTAAATCTTGTGATATGTTAAATTATATGGGATTTGATTTAACTCATCATACTGTATTGTGGCGTGATTTATGGGTACAAGAATTTACAAAAACAGGTGGTGGACATCATAGAATACATGTTCATGAAAATTGTCATATATCAGGATTTTATTTTTTAGAAACTGAAGGTTCTTATCCTTTATTTCATGACCCTAGACCTAGTGCAGTAATGACACATCTGCCAGAAATAGATGATACAAATATAACTTTTGCAAATAAATCAATAAACTATCAACCTCAACCTGGAGCATTAATGTTATTTCCCTCATATATGCCACATGAATATTATGTATCAAATGGCGACCCATTTAAATTTATTCATGTAAATTTAACAGCTGCAGAAAGTCATGTTGTAAGACAAGAAGGAGCTGTATGACATTTAAGAAAGATAGATATAAAATTTTAAGAAATGCAATTCCATTAGATGTTGCAAATTTTGTTTGTGATTATTTTAGATTAAAAAAACAAGTAGCAGAAACATTATTAGGTAGTACTTATCTTTCAAAATATAATTCTGATTGGGGAGCTTGGGGAGATTCTCAAGCACCAAATGCCTATTCTCATTATGGGGATATTGCAATGGAAACAATACTATTTCTTTTAAGAGAAAAAATGGAAAAAGAAACTAAGTTAAAATTAAATGAGACTTACTCTTATGCAAGACTTTATGGTAAGGGTGATATATTAGAAAAACATAAAGATAGATTTTCTTGTGAAGTTTCTACAACATTAAATTTGGGTGGCAATATGTGGCCAATATATTTAACAGATACAAAAGGAAAAGACATTGAAGTAAAATTAAATCCTAGTGATATGTTAATTTATTCTGGTTGTGAATTAGAACATTGGAGAAATAAATTTGAAGGTGATGAGTGTATTCAAGTGTTCTTACACTATAATACTAAAAATGAAAATTCTGAATTAAACAAATATGATGGTAGAGCACATTTAGGCTTACCTTCATGGTTTAAAGGAAAGAAAATAGAATGGAAAAAAACTACAAAATAATAGAAAATTTTTTATCTAAAGATAAATTTATAGAATTACAAAATTTACTTTTTTCTAATGAGTTTCCTTATTTTTATAATGAAAAATTGAATGATAAACATAGAGAAGGAGATAATTCATCTTATTTTACACATACATTATATTGCCAACATCTAAGTTATATTGCTAGTAATTATTATTCTAATTTTAGATTTATTACAAATATGTTAGATGTTAAATCTTCTTTAAGAATGAAAGTTAATCTATATCCTAGAACAGATATAATACAAGAACATGCTCCACATATAGATTATGATTTTGAACACAAAGGATTTATTTTATCAATGAATACATGCAATGGTTGTACAATATTAGATGATGGCACAAAAATTGATTCTATTGAAAATAGGGCATTATTTTTTGACCCTAGTAAGTTACATCATAGTACAACATGTACAGATGAAAAAGTTAGAATTAATATTATCTTAAATTACCTCTAGTATGATTAAAATTATAGAAGATTTTTTACCAGAAGATATACAAAATAATCTTGAAGAATTGATGAAAAATGAATCATATTTTCCATGGTATTTTCATTCAAAGACAGTCGGATTAGGTGAGTGTGCCTTTAATAATAATACAATAGAAACACCACAGTTAGTACATCAGTTTTTGAGATATGGTCAACCAAATTCTGATTACTTTAAAGACACTTTTGTTGTTATGGAACATTTAGAAAAACAGGTTGATTTTGAGATACCTAAAGAATTTTTATTTCCTAAATGGGATAGAATAAAAGGAAACTGTTTATTTCCTCGTAGTAATTATACAGAAGATAATTTTCATCCAGCACATCAAGATAAAAATAAAGAAGATAACTGTTATACTTTTTTATACTATGTAAATGATAGTGATGGTGATACAAGATTTTGGTCTAATACTGATAATGTTCCTAATCTTCATAAAGAACCTATATTTAGATATACCCCTAAAAAAGGTACAGGAGTTTTATTTCCGTCAGAAATTTGGCATTGTAGTTCAAATCCTATAAGTAGTGATTATAGAATAGTAATTAATTATATATTTCAGCCAACACATAAATAGTAGTATGAGTACAGATGATATAATAAACAAATACTTAGGAGTAGAAACAGAAGATTCTAAAGCAGAATCTAAGCCACCTGCTGTCATAAGAAAAGAAGATAAAGATACAGATGTTGATAACGACCACGATTACTCTAGAGAAGCATTGTATGATTTAATACAAAAAGGTCAAGAAGCAGTAGATGGCATATTACAGGTTGCAAAAGAAGGAGAACATCCAAGAGCATATGAAGTAGCATTAAATGGTATAAAACAAACAGCAGAGGTTGTTGATAAATTACAAGAATTAAATAAGAAACTAAAAGACTTAAAAGAATTACCTAAAACTGCTGATACTAAAATTCAAAATGCTTTATTTGTAGGTTCAACTGCCGAATTACAAAAGATGTTAAAGAAAGATGAAAATACTAAAAGCAAAAAAATCATTAACAGCAAACACAGAAATATTTCAGATAAGTGATTTAGCAATTACTAAACACGGATTTATTCTTGAAGATATACTCAATGGTGCAGAAATGATAAATCCAATTGAAGTACATAAATGTACAAATAAAGGCACTTATGGTGCATTGGGTAAACCATATAAACAAGGTTTACTTAAAGTAATCAAGGGCAGTCAAAGAGTTACTACTGCTATAAAATTAGGTTATACACACATAGAGGGATATTATGTCTGACGCTTATTTAGGAAATCCTAATTTAAAGAAAGTAAATACTCCAGTAGAATTTACTAAAGACCAGGTTATAGAGTTTCGCAAATGTGAAAACGACCCTCTATACTTTATATCAAAGTATGTGCAAATTGTATCGTTAGATGAAGGACTTGTGCCATTTAATATGTATGGATTTCAAGAAGAAATGGTACAGACTATGCATGATGAAAGATTTACTATATGTAAATTACCTAGACAGTCTGGTAAATCAACAACCATAGTCTCATATCTATTACATTATGCTCTTTTTAACCCTAATTGTAATATTGCTATATTGGCAAACAAATCATCTACTGCTAGAGACATATTAGGTCGTTTGCAACTTGCATATGAAAATTTACCTAGATGGTTACAACAAGGTGTAATTAACTGGAACAAAGGGTCGATAGAATTAGAAAACAAATCAAGTATCGTAGCCGCCTCTACATCATCAAGTGCAATTCGTGGTGGTTCATATAATATAATATTCCTTGATGAGTTTGCTTTCGTACCAGCAAATATTGCTGAACAATTTTTCTCATCTGTATATCCTACAATATCTTCAGGACAAAAAACTAAAATGATTATAGTATCAACACCTCATGGTATGAATATGTTCTACAAACTATGGATAGATTCACAAAACAAAAAGAATGAGTACATACCTATTGAAGTGCATTGGTCAGAAGTACCAGGTCGTGATGAAAAGTGGAAAGAACAAACAATACGAAACACTTCTGCTGAACAATTTCAACAAGAGTTTGAATGTGATTTTTTAGGTTCTGTTGATACTTTAATATCACCTACTAAAATAAAAGCAATGCCTCACATGGAACCTTTAGAATCAAAAGGTGGTTTAGATATGTATGAGAAACCTGTAAAGGGCAAAACATATGTATGTACTGTTGATGTTGCAAGAGGTATTACAAAAGACTATTCAGCATTTGTAATTTTTGATTGTTCACAAGTGCCATATCGTATTGTTGCAAAATACAGAAACAACGAAGTTAAACCATTTGTATTTCCGAATATTATACAACAAGTTTGTAATGCATATGATAAAGCACATGTATTAGTAGAAGTAAATGATATAGGACAACAAATATCAGATACATTACAATACGAATGTGAATACGAAAATTTATTAATGACAACTCAAAGAGGTCGTGCAGGTCAAATACTAGGTGCTGGTTTTTCAGGTAGAGGGTCATCACTTGGTGTTAGAATGACAAAATCAATCAAAAAATTAGGATGTTCAAATATTAAGACATTGATAGAATCAGATAAAATTTTAATTAATGATTTTAATATAATTGAAGAAATGTCCACATTTTCAAAAAGAGGGTCATCGTGGCAGGCAGAAGAAGGCAGTAATGATGACTTGATGATGTGTTTAGTATCTTTTGGTTGGTTATCTAATCAAGAGTATTTTAAAGAATTAACTGATTCAAATATCAGAAATCAACTCTATGTTGAACAACAAAATCTTATAGAACAAGACATGGCACCTTTTGGTTTTGTAGATGATGGTATCGAAAGACCTGGCGAAGAAACCGAAGTAGATATGTATGGTACAGTATGGCATCCTGTGGTTCGTAAAGGAGAATAAACCTAGACTTTATCAGTATTATAAATAGAAGCAGTGAAATTTTTTATTTATGGAGTATGAATAATACAACTATGGTCACTAATTTTAATTTAAATTTAAATTAACGGAGAATAACCTTATGGCATTTCAAGTATCACCTGGTGTTCTCGTACAAGAGAGAGATTTAACTAGGATTATTCCTGCTGTCTCAACTTCTATCGGTGCTGTTGCTGGCGAATTTCGCCAAGGACCATTAGATGAGATAGTAAGTATATCTAGTGAAAATGATTTAGTAGAAACTTTCGGCGAACCTGATTCAAATAACTTTGAAGCATTTTTTACTGCCGCTAACTTTTTACAATACTCTAACTCATTAAGAGTAGTGCGAGCTGCCCAGACTAATCTTGTAAACGCAACTTCAACTGGTTGTGGATTACAGATTAAAAATACTACACACTATCAGGATAACTATGCTGATGGTTCTGGCGTTGTCGGAACTTTTGCGGCTAGAACTGCTGGTGCGTGGGGTAATAACTTACAAGTGTCCACATGTCCAAGTGCAACTGCTTATGAAGAAGAAGGTGCTACAACAGTTAATGACAGCTCAACTGCTGTCGGAGATACAACTATTGTAGTAGCGGATGGAACACAATTAAATGTGGGAGATATTATTTCTTTTTCAACAACAGCTGCTACAAACGATTATGATGACGGACATCAATATAGAATCACAGGCATTTCCACACACACTTTGACAATTGTTCAAAAAGAAGCTGGAAGTGGTGGTTTACAAACAACAATAACAGACGGAGGGAATGTAAGAAGAAGATGGAGATATTACGATTCAGTAGGTGCTGGTCCTGGTACATCCGCTTATGTTTCAGACCGTTCAGGTTCTGGCGATGAGATTCATGTTGTCGTTATAGATGAAGACGGTGCAATTACTGGCGTACCTGGTTCAGTCTTAGAAAGTTATGAAAAATTATCTAAAGCTGCTGACGCTAAAACACCTCAAGGCGACACAAATTATTATCCAGATGTAATTTATAATCAATCACAATATATTTATTGGATGGACCATAATACATCAGGAACTAATTGGGGGTCTAACGCAAGTGGAACTACATTTACTGCCGTTGATACACCAACATTAGAATCACTATCTGGTGGTGCTGATGGTTCAAGTGTAACAAATGGTCAAAAGAAAACTGCATATGAAAAATTCCAAGACGCTGATACAGTAGATGTATCATTAATTATGGCGGCTAATGGTGACGGAACTCATGTTGATAACTTAGTTACAGTTACCGAAATCAGAAAAGACGCTGTATTATTTGCAAGTCCTGAAAGAGCAGATGTAGTAAACATTGCTAATTCAGAAACACAAAAAGATAATATAACTGACTTCTTTGATTCAAGAAGCTCATCTAGTTATTGTGTTTTTGATAGTGGATACAAATATATGTATGATAGATATAATGATGTATATAGATTCGTTCCGTTGAACGGAGATATTGCTGGTTTATGTGCAAGAACAGATTTAACTGCTGATTCTTGGTTCTCACCTGCTGGTTTTAACAGAGGGAATATAAGAGGCGCTATTAAACTTGCTTTCAATCCAACTAAATCTCAACGAGATGAATTGTATATGAAACGAATAAATCCTGTTTGTACTTTCCCAGGACAGGGAACTGTTCTGTTTGGAGATAAAACAGCATTAACATCACCAAGTGCTTTTGATAGAATTAATGTAAGAAGACTATTCATTACATTAGAAAAGGCGATATCAACTGCTTCTAAATTTCAACTCTTTGAGTTCAATGATGAATTTACAAGAGCAAACTTTAGAGCAATTGTTGAACCATTCCTAAGAGAAGTACAAGGGCGTAGGGGTATTACAGACTTTTTAGTAGTTTGTGATAATACAAATAACACAGGCGATGTAATTGATAGAAACGAATTTGTGGCAGAGATATTTGTCAAACCTAATCGTTCAATCAACTTCATTAAACTTCAATTTGTTGCAACTAGAACAGGCGTAGCATTTGAAGAGGTCGCTGGATAATAGGGGAGAATAGAAAATGGCAAACATTAACGATTTCAAAGCTAAACTATCTGGCGGAGGCGCTCGTGCCAATCAGTTTAAGGTAACAATGCCTTTTCCTGGTTACGCTCAAGTAGGTGGTGAAATAGAAGACTTAGCTTTTCTATGTACATCAACATCTTTACCTGCTATGACTGTCGCTACTGTTACGGTTCCATTCCGTGGTAGGGACATAAAAATTGCTGGTGATAGAAGTTTTGACGCTTGGTCAATTACTGTATTAAATGATACAGACTTTAAATTAAGAAACGCTTTTGAAAGATGGCAAAATGGTATCAATAACATGACTGATTCAGAAGGATTAACAAATCCTGTGGATTATCAAGTGGATGCTTTTGTTGACCAACTTGACAGAAATGGTGCTATAATTAAGTCTTACACATTAAGAGGGGCATACCCAACAACAATAGCTGCTATTGAGTTATCTTATGACGCTCAAACTTCGGTTGAAACTTTTAATGTAACATTTGATTATCAGTACTTTGAATCAAATACAACTACTTAATATTGGTATAAATAATATTAGTATTAAAGAGGAAATAAATTATGGCTGAACTATTTGGTTTTCAGATAACGAGAGTTAAAAAAACTGAAGACCCTAAACAATCGTTCACAACAACCCAGGCGGATGACGGTACCCAAACCGTCGCCGCTGGCGGTTACTTTGGTCAGTACCTTGACATGGAAGGTACTGCCAAATCTGAAGCAGACCTGATTCGTAGATATAGAGAAATTTCTTTACATCCCGAATGTGATATGGCTGTTGAGGATATAGTAAACGAAGCTGTTGTTGCAAATGAACTCAAAGAAGCAGTAAGAGTAAACACAGATAATTTACCTTACGGTAAAGATATTAGAAGAAGAATCGAAGGTGAATTTTCTGATATCTTGAAACTCATGAATTTCAATACAAAAGGACATGACATCTTTAGAAGATGGTATGTTGATGGTCGTATATACTATCAAAAGATTATTGATAGAACTTCACCTACATTAGGTATTACAGAACTAAAATATATCGACCCTAGAAAAATTAAAAAGATTAGAGAAGTAAGAAAAACAAGACCTGAAGGTGCTAAAAACTTAGAGATAGTAGATGAGTTTGTAGAGTATTACTTATTTAACGAAAAGGGCGTATCGGGTACAACATCTGGCGGTGGAGTTAAAATCGCACCTGATACAATTGCATTTTGCCCTAGTGGTCTAGTAGACCAACAAAAAAATATTGTTATGTCTTATTTACATAAGGCAATCAAACCTGTCAATCAGCTCAGAATGATAGAGGACGCTGTTGTAATATACAGAATTGCAAGGGCGCCAGAAAGAAGAATATTTAAAATAGATGTAGGTAACCTACCCAAAGTTAAAGCAGAACAATATCTAAGAGATGTTATGGCAAGATATCGTAACAAATTAGTATATGACGCTTCAACTGGTGAAATTAGAGATGATAGAAACTATATGTCTATGCTCGAAGATTTTTGGTTGCCGTCAAGAGAAGGTGGTAGAGGAACAGATATCTCAACATTACCTGGTGGTCAAAATCTAGGTGAAATTGCTGATATCGAATACTTTCAAAAGAAACTGTATCGTTCATTAAATGTTCCTGTAAGTAGACTAGAATCAACACAAGGTTTTAATTTGGGCCGTGCAAGTGAGATTACTAGAGATGAACTTAAATTTACTAAATTCGTACAAAGACTAAGAAAGAAATTTACAGAGTTATTTAATGACTTGTTAAAGACACAGTTAATTCTAAAGAAAGTCATTTCAGAAGAAGACTGGCATACAATTTCTCATAACTTACAATATGACTTCTTACAAGATGGTCATTTTGCTGAACTAAAACAAAGTGAAATGATGAGAGAAAGAATACAATTAGTTAATGAGATGAGAGATATGGTAGGTAAATACTTCTCAGTAGAATACATGAGAAAGAATGTACTTAAACAATCTGAATCAGAAATCGCTGAAATGGATAAACAAATTAAACAAGAGATTGATGATGGTATTATATCATCACCATTCGCACAAACAGATGAAGACCCAATGGGCGAATAATAGGAGGATATTATGACAGAAGAAGTAAAAACTTTTATTGATAATCTTGCAACTGGCGATAATGCAAATGCTGGTGAGGCATTTAAAACAGCATTAAGACAAAAGGTTGCTGATGGACTAGACGCTAAAAGAAAAGAGATGGCAGGACAAATGTTTAATACTGCTCAATCTATACCTGATGAGGCAGAAGCTTTTAGTGACCCTAAACCAGAAATTGCTGAACCAGGCTCTTTTGACAGAGACGGAAATGTTATCAGTCAAAATGATGGTCAAGCAGATATTGATTTGACAACTGATGAAAACAAGTGATATTATAAAAGAATATAGTATACATGATTCAAGGGCGT
>VTLG01016017.1_pt1 | contig 11519 bp, 6 predicted proteins | sample 4694571 | NCBI WGS metagenome assembly VTLG01 (sample SAMN12604809, study PRJNA352737) | marine metagenome | biome: ENVO:00000447; feature: ENVO:00000209|ENVO:00000569|ENVO:01000036; material: ENVO:00002151; isolation source: viral sequences binned using virsorter ... | reverse complement strand
AGAAAGACAAAGAAGAAAGATTGTTACGAACTCTCAGAACGTGTCAGAGAGGTCGATAAACAGGAAATATGGAGTTCAGGTAGGTTCACTCCAATTAAAGCTCTCCTAGAGGGATTTGAGATCTCTGGAGACCATTGTTACACCTTATTACTTAGTGAAAAAGCAACTAAACATATGAATTTAGAAAAAGTGGTAGGTATATTTGGTGTATCAAAGGTACAAGAAGGTACAGGAATAGTTTGGTTAATAGGTTCAGATGATATGACAAAGTATAAAAAGGACTTCTATAAAGTTTCAAAGAAGTACCTCAAGCTATTTCTACAAGAGTTTAAAACAGTTTTTAATTATGTAGATGATAGAAATAAGACCACTGCAAGGTGGCTACAGAAGTTAGGATTTAATTTAATTACAAGAGAACCTGAGTTTGGTGTAGATAAAATACCATTTAATTTATTTTTAAAAGGAAAAAGTTATGTGTGAACCAATGACTATGGGAATGATGGCAATCTCTGTTATACAACAGCAACAACAACAGCAAGCTCAACAAGATGCAGTAAATCAACAGAATGCTATGGCGGCTCAGAATGAGCAAATGCAGATAGATGCTATGCATCGAGATGTTGGAGCACTTCATGATGAGCAAATTAATATAACTGAAGCTGGTTATGAATCGGCTGAAGATGCTGCTGATGCAAAATTACAATTAGCTATAAAATCGCAGAGAGAGCGTTCTACTTTAGAATCTATGAACTTAGAAAACATGGGAGGAGGTGGTCAAACATCTGATTCAATTCTTGCTAATCATAAACGAGGAGTACTAGGTAGTCTAAATGACATAGAAAACAATTTTCAAAGGGGACTAAAGAAACAAAAAGGTGCTTGGGATAATCTAGAAAGAGATAAACATAACAGATGGTATACAGCTAAGAGTAATATACTGGCTCTTCCACGAAGCGGTAGCCAGTCTGCTCATTCTAAGATATTTGGTTTAGGAACTGCGGCAGCAAGTGGATATGCTACAGGTACAAGTATGACTAGAGTAAAATCCCCAAATCCAACTAAACCGGGAACAGCTTATTAATAGGAAATAAATGGCAAGTATAAAACAGTTAATGGAAGGAAGCCAGAGATTCCAAAAGCAATCCTCATATATACAAAAGAATCTCTCTCCTACATCCGTAAAGAATGCAGTTGGAAGAACGGATGTTGGTGGATCAGCAACCGAAATGAGTCAATTTTTAGGTGCTTTAATGAAATCTGGCCCTGCTGCTTTAGAGGCTCACAATAGAGCACAAAATGAAAAAAATGAAAAACTAAAGGAACAAGGGTATCTAGAGTATAAAAATGCTAAACCAAGTTCGCTAAAAAAATTCCGTGAAAATGCTCCTTTATATGAAAATCCTTATTATAAATGGGGAGTAGATACAGCCGATGCTGAAGTAGTATTACAAAAGAAGGGGATTGATTTTGAAAAAGCGTATGGAGAGTGGAAATTTAATAAACCAAGCGTTACTGAAGGGCCACCTAGTGAACATAGAGCACAAACGTACCAAGAGTTTGTAGATGGATGGGTAGAAGAGAACAGACCAGATTTTGAAAGTAGGAATGATATTATAATGGGCGAAACTTTTTGGCCCGGAATGGATGCTGTTATAGCTTCAAAAGGAAAAGATCACGCCCAACATGAGGCACAGATATTCAAGGAACAGACTAGTAGAAAAATGGAAAGTAGCTATTCTACTATAGTTGACGATAAAACTGTGGATGAAGAAATGTTTAAAGGATTTTCTTCAGCAGAAGAGATGATAGCTCATGAAGAATCTGTAGCTGAAACTACTAGACTTATTGAACAAATGGCATTCAATCCAAAAAATCTAAGTTCTGAGGATGTTGCTAAATCTAAAATAGGTCTATTAACCGATCAAAGTGATTTACTCCATGAAATTTTAGGTGACAAAATTTCGACTGGAGGTCAACCAAGTAACTTAGCATCAACAAAGGATACAAAATATACAAAGAAACGTAATCAAGTAGGAACTGATCATCATCCTGAGTTTATGGAAGTAAACCGTTCTACTAGCGATAGTATAGCTCTAGATTACCAAATGGCAAAAGAATTAGGAGATAATTATAAGAAACCTAAAGTAGATATAACTACAGAAAAGTTCAAAGCAGCTAGTAAACATCCTGATAGTGGCCCTCAATTTAAAGATCAAACTCCACTTGTTAAAAATAATACAAAGAAGAAACTGGAAGAAGAGCCTCCGGCAGAACAAGCTAAAAGTCCTGAGTATAAAGTACAAACATGGGGAGTCTTTAGTCATATGGATAATAAGAAAACTAAGTCCTCCTTTACACAATTTCAAGGAGTATTTAGTGAAGCCTTGAAAGAAATAGTATCAAATAGTAATTTACCAGAAGAAGCCTTTGGAAAATTAGTTTTAAAACCTTATGTAAATCCTCAAACTGGTAAGGCAGGAAAATTACAAGTTCAATTTGAAATGCCTCCTGAACATATTTTAGAACAACATCCTCAAGCTAAAGAACTTAATAAGAATCTTATTAAACGAGCTATGCAAAAAGGTGAAGTAACAACTCCACTTTATAATAATGGAATAACAACGAGTCATGGAAACCAAACCTAAGTTTACAAACAGTCCAGCAAACGATTTCAGTACTTTTGCGAAGAGAATACAAGGTAAATCTAAGGAAGAACAAGAAAAAATAAGAACTGAATTAAGAACTGCAAGATACTCATCTGCTAAATTGACTGGAATCTCACAAGAGATGAACATTAAGAACCAAATGTTTATAGAGCAAGGGGCAAATCCTACTGATGTTCTTTGGTGGAATGCTAGTACTCTTGCTATGAAAGCTAAAGAAACAAATAACCTTCGCTACTTAGACCTTATTCCTAAAATTGAAACTAAGCATGGTAACTATGCTCAGACAATGAAGGGAAGAAAACTAATTTATGATACACGTAAAGAGATACTAGCTAGTTTAAATAGTGAAAATAATTCCGATAGAGCGTATTTAGAATTTCAAAGGAAAGAGGATGAAAGAGCTTTTAGAATAAAGGCTAATAGAGCATACTATGATTTTAAAATGGCAACTAAAGATGGAATGGAAAATGCTAAAACAGTATGGGAGACTATACAAAAGGATGCAATAGAAGGAGGATATGATACAATATTAAAATCAGTAGTATCAAATATGGATACAACTTTAACAGCAAAACCTGGGATGGTTAAAAAGTTAGAGGATCATGAACTATTTGATAAAACTAATGATTTACTAGAGGATGACACAGTTTTAACTATAGAATTAAGTGATAGTCCAGAAAATATATTTGATTCAATAGTGTATCATTTAATTAAAGAAGAGCATTATGATATTTCAGAGAGTCAGCAGACACTAATTAAGAACCATATAAAAACAATTACTAGCAGTGAAAAAATAGATTTCTTTACACAAGCTAAAACTGATGGTACTGAGGTAATTAAGAACTTTTTTAATGAAGCATCCATGAAAAATGGTGTAGCAGACCTCTTTAAAAGTTCTGAAGTTATGCAGGTAGAACAAGATGCTATAAGAGAACTTAATGAAAACAGGCAGAGAATATGGATTAAATACTTAAATTTAGCTAAAGGAGAAGATGGAGAATATAAAGGATACCAAGATTGGGACTCTGAACTACAGAAAAAGTTTAAAACAGAAGTTACAGAATTAAATAAAGATATAATAAAAGATTATAGAGATACTATTTTCAATGCTTATGAAAAATATAAAGGTACTGAAAGACCAGAAACAGCCCAACAAGAACTAGACAGAGCTTTATCTGATAGATTTACATTAGAACAGGCTGTTAGATGGGAGATGATTCCGACTAAACTTATTAATGGGAAAAAATTAAAGTCGTTAAAAGAAGTAAAAGATGAACTGAATAATATTAATTTTTGGATTGAAAAAAGGCATCCTTCAGTTTGGAATAATGCATTAGAGGATGCAGATAAAATTAAAGAACGAGCAACTAAAGTTTCCATAATTACTCCTACTCCTGATCAAGAAGAGATTGTGGAAGGTTTAATGAAAATAGTTGAAGAAGTTTCACCAGAAAAACCTGAAGTATTAAACACAGAAATAAATAAGTATCTGCAAGGTCAACAGAAAACATTGGACTCAGATTCAAAGGCAATGATTAAAGATATTGCTGATACCTTAGTAGACTATAGAGACATACCTGATCTCAAAGTGTATATGGATCAATTAAATATGAAAGTATCAGGAGAGTTTCCTAGATGGGTTCTCGGAGCTTTAGATCCACAAAGTTGGAAATTACAAACTACAAGAGCCACTTCTAATATGTCTCAAAAGGAAATAAGTAATGTTATAGCACTACAAAATAAGGTACATAAAATAATTCAGGAAGAGGCAATAGCACATTCTATTAAGTTTAAAAAGGGGTACAAAGGTTTTAAAACTGTTAAAGATGGGAAATTAGAAGGATCAGAAATAGACCAGTTTCAAAAGGCTGTTAAAACTAGGATGGATGCAATAATGTCTCCAGATAAAATTAATGCCTTACAAGATGCCACAAAGGATAAAACGTCTGATACATCTCCTAATAAAAAGATGGAAGATATAGCGAATAGAATGTTTAAATCTAAAAATCAAACTATGGATTATGGTGTATTACAAGATCCTACAAAAATGCTGTTGTTAGTTGATAGCTTAGATGAAACTACTCTAAATACTATATTTAATGATTTAGGATTAGAGATAACAGAGGATACTCCTGATCAAAAATCAGCTATTGGTACTTATATAGCAAATCAAATGAAATTTTAAACATATAAAAGTATTAAAATATTATGGCAACATTTGAAGAACTGATGAAAAGGGCACAGGAAGCTGGTAAAACGGCAGAAGAAGATAAGGTAGACTTTTTAGGAAAACCGGGTAGTGGATTACCTACACCGAAACCTGTTGAACTTAAACAGAAACCTGCTCCTCCTCTAACCAAAAGAGATGCTATTAATACCCTTAAACAACCACAAAGGGTTACCAACGAATTACCAGAAAGGTTTCAACCAAAATCATTTTCTGGTAAAACTCTTGCAGATGTATTCCCAGAAGAAACGGATACTATGAATCAAATATTTAATGATGTAGTAGAAGTTCCAACAAAAGTAATCTTAGGATCAGCTTATGATTTAAGCCATAACTTAGGTAATCTGACTAGACTAAATCATCTAGGAAGAACAATAGATGAAGAATTAAATAACGCTGGAATTGGATCAGATTATGATCTCCATGTAAATGGAATAACAACAGAATGGGATGAGACAAAAGACTTCATGTTTTTTTCAGAAGCAAATCCCAATAGTATTAGAAATAAAATACTTGCTGGAAGGTGGTTTAAAGAAGAGCCTGATAATCCTGTAAATAGAGTAACAAGACCTATTATATCTTTTGTTACTGCATTAGCTGTTACTAAACGAATTATTCCAGCCACACCTTCAAGACCCATAACGTCTGATATTGTAGCTGGATTAGCGGCATTCCCATTAGAAGATAAGAGAGCATTAGAATACTTAACAGAAGTAATGGAAGGTACTCCTGTTGAATCGGATATTGGAAGAGCAGTTAATAACTTGATAAGAGCAGATGAAGATACTCCTGAGTTATTACAAGCACTGCAAGTAGCAGTAGATGCTGTATTTATTGATGGAGCATTACGAGGATTTGGGAAAATAGCTAGTGTAACATATAAAGGTATTGCTAAAATAGGAAGAGATAAAAGATTAAAAAAGAGAGAAGTAGCAGAAAAACTAGCGGAACACACTGCTAATGCTACAGTAGCAGATGTGCAGAAACTAGTTGGGCCGATGTCTCCTAACCAAAAAAGAGAAGTAGCAAAGGCTTTAAAAGAACTACAAACTAAAGTTAAACGGAAGAAAACAAAGAAAGCTACTAAAAAGGGAGGAACAGCTACACCAAAAGAAGGTGAACTAATTTTACCAAGTATGCAGGTTCTAAATAAAGCTCTAGCCTTTGATGAAACTGATTTACTTGGAGCATTAGAAGCAGTTATATCTGGATCAACAAAAACTGGAGCTAAAATAGATGACTCTTTTAGAGTATTTAATTTAGATACTGTAAGAGAACTAGGTATGCATCAAACTGTAGAGATGGTAGCAGCAATTTACAGGAAGAAACGCTTGTTTTCTAAACATGCTACTAAAAGAGGAATGACTCCAAAAGAAAGATTTTTACAAACTCCTTTTATGAAAAAAGGTCAAAAAACTTTAATAGATAAAGGTGTAAAAATAGCGGGAGATATAAAAGGTGCGGAGCATCCACATGAACTACAGTATGCCGCAACTTTGCATGGTGAGTCTGTTGAAACATTAAGAAAACGGATGGCTAGTAAATATGATGATATTGCTGGTATGGAATCGGAACTCTTTGCTTATAGAATTATTCTCAGGGACTTAGGTATTGACTTCTCAAGGAAAATAAATACTCCCGGTTCTATAGAAAATCCAATAACTAGACTAGAACTATTAAATGATTTTCAACAACTAAGTGACCTATTTACTCTACATAGTCATATAGGAGCTACTATAGGAAGAAGCCTTGCTCAATTTGGGGTTAAAGTACCACCAGCATTTACACATAAAGGAAAATTAATTCCACGTAGTGAATTAACTGAAGCAGAAGCCACAGCTAGAGATTTATTTATTAATGAGCAGTTAAATAAAAATGGATTTAATAAAGATATGGCAGAGATGATAAGATTTGCTTTTGTTGATACTTCTTTACCAATCCACAAAAGAATAAAATTAGCATTAGAGGGTAGTGAAGCATTTGGTAAAAAAGCAACAGGAGCAGTACTAGAGGCTTTCAGATCTCAGTTGTTATCTTCTTTCAAAGTGTTTGAACAAGCGGCTTTCTCTGGAACAATAGAAACAGCTTTTGCACCACTGTCTGATCTTTTAGGCTCTACTATAAGAGCAGGAGTTAAAGCTCCATTTACTAGTACATATAAAGATGATCTTGTAGTAGCTAATAAAGCAGTTCATAGATTAATTGGTATATATAAGCATTTTATCCCTGCAACATTAAAAGGATTGAAAGCATTTAAAGAAGGTAAAAATACATTAGATCCTCTAAGAACAGTTATAGATGACTCAGGATTAAAAACAGGTCACTATATAGGACTAGAAGGTTCGTCTAAATGGTTAAATTGGCTTGTAAATTCAACAGGAGCAGCCATAAGAATGCCATTAAGAGGTTTAGGAGCTATGGATGAAACTTTAAAACAAATAAACTATGCTTCTTGGGCATATGGTGAAATAATGACTAGTATGCCTAAAAAAATAAAAAGAGCTAAACCATATACAGATGATAGAGGTAAACTAGTTAATCCTAAATTGGATTACATAGAAAATAATATGTCAAAGTATTATGATGAGTATGGAAGAGGTACTAATGAAGCAGGTATACAATATGCAAGAGAAAGAATATTCCAAGAAACTTTAGAAGCAGGAAAACTTATTACTGGTATGGATAGGGTAATACGAAAATCAAGATTTCTTGAATTCTGGTTACCAATTAGAAGAACTCCAGCTAATGTAGTTAAGCGATTAATCAACAGGCATGAAGGATTTTTACCACTAAGAGCAGAAATACGGAGACAATGGTTAGAAGGTACACCAGATGAAAAAGCTAAGATATTAGGTGATACTATATTAGCTGGCGGTATGATTACTACAGTATGGAATTATCTTGGAGAAGATAGAATTACTGGAGCAGGGCCACGAGATCTAAATCGGAGAGAAGCGTGGTTAAAAACACATAAACCCTACTCAATTAGAATTGGAGATGAATGGTATCCTTATGATAGGTATGCTCCAGTAACAGGTGCAATAATGATTATGTCGGATATATATGAGAATGCTTGGGAGTATAATAGTCATAAAGAAAGAGTAATGGAACTAGCTATGTTAGGATTCATGCAGAGTTTAGGTAATATGCACTTTGTTGGAAATTTCTATGATGTATTTGAAGCAATGCAAGATGCACATCAAAATCCTGACAAATTAAAATCTCTTTTTACTAAACCGTTTGAAAAAGCGGGATTAGTACCTAAGTATATAGAGCAAGGGTCACACTATTTCACTGGTACACCCGGATTTAAAGAAACAAAATATTATCTTGAAAAAGTACAAACATCTGCGGCTGGAGCACTTAAAGCTGTAGATCCCTCATTCTGGCATGATTTAGAAGCAGAAGAATATGACTGGCTAACCGGAGGTTTAATACAAAGAGTAGGAGATGGTACATTTGGAAAATTTCAAGAAATTAGCGGTATACTACCAAAAACAATAACAAAAACTAAATATGACTTAGTGTGGACTGAGTTAGAAAAAATGGGAGCACACTTATCTGCTCCACAAAGGACTTGGAAAAAATGGAATGGTAAAACTGTTGGTATAGAATTAACTCCTGAAATGTTTTCTGAATACAAAAGATTAATGGGAACTATATTAGTTGATAATCCTGTCGATCCTTCTAAACCAAAAGCAACCTTAATTGAAACATTACATGATGTAATAGCTTCTCCATCTTATAAATGGGATAGTACAGCTTCGTATCCTCCAATAGAAGAAGGAGTTCATGTAGGAGACCCAGATAGAAGAATTGGACTACTACAAGATATTATGACTGCTTTTAGAGAAGCTGCTAAACTTAGGTTACCATTTGTAACTAAAATAGATAAAGAAACAAAAAAAGAAGTCAGGAAATTTCCGGGGTTATATGACCTACTACTGCACAGAATGCATGTAATTGCAACCAATAATGTATCAAGAGATTTAGTTGGAGAAGATCCTAAAAAAGTTCCCCCAATAAAACAGTATGGTATAAAAGGAGGATTCTTCACAGAACTCTTAGGAGATCGTATAACAGATACATTCAGATTGTCTGATAAACAAATACGAGAGTACGAACAAAAGTACTCCATAGGTAATTAATGGACATTTACGGATTAAACTTATGAATAATAGATAAATATGGCTACAGAAACAACATTAACTAGTTACATACATAATCCGTGGGATGGAACAGTATTCAATACTGACCAGATCAAATTTGATTATAGTAGTCTAGGATTTACACCATCAGCTAGTGACTCATACAAAAGTACCAGTGGAGACATATTTAAAGTATATGTTGATGGAGTAAGAATATACAGGAATTCAGACTCTTCCTATGCATCTGGAACAGGCTTTATGGAAGATGGGGATATAGCAGGTTCTAAACTAAATGGACTAACATCCATAGGTGGAGCAAATGTAACATGGGCTTCCACATCTGATTCTGTATGGTATATCGACACAGCTAACCAAGTAATATATGTTGACCAGAGTGCAATAGCGGCTACTACCTTATATGGATCAAGTGGAAAGGCGGTCTCATTTACTTCTGGTTCTACTATTATAGAACTGAGAAGAGCAGTAAATGATGAAAGTGGGCCTTCAGTTGACTTCTCTAATGCCTCTATCCTAACGGAACAAGATCTTGATAACTCAAGTAAAAACGTGTTCCACATGGCACAGCAAGCTATTACAACTGCTGAAAAGGGTTTGCTATATAACACAGGTACAAACGTATTTGAAGCATACCAGCCGGGAACTACTACTAAACGAAGGGTTACACAGGTTGCCGCACCTACTGCAAATGATGATGCAGTTACTAAGACGTACCTTGAGAACACATGGCTTACTCCTACTGACAAGACTAATTCCTCTACTGTAGCAGGAATATCTACTGAGGTAGCAACAGTTGCAGGAGATTCAACAGAAGTAACCACACTTGTTAATGGTACAGATGGTACAGCAGGTACAGGTGGTACAACTAAGAATATAGCATTAGTAAACACAGTTGCAACTAATATAGCAGATGTTAATGCAGTAGCAGGAAAAGAAACTGAAATAGGTTTACTTGGTACAAGTGCTATGGCACATGCCACAACTGGTCACTTAGCTAGACTTGGTACAGCAGCAGTAGTTGAGGACATGGGTTTACTTGGTACTGCCGATTGTGTAGCAGATATGGCATTGTTAGGTACTGCTGATTGTGTTGCTGATATGGCTATGTTAGCTACTACAGATATTATATCAGATTTGAATACTCTAGCAACAAGTGATATAGTATCTGACTTGAATACGTTAGCTACATCAGATATTGTATCTGACATGAATGCATTATCGGCTACTGGAGTAATAGATGATTTAGAAACATGTGCGAATAACTTAGCAACCATCCAAGATTTTGCAAATAAGTATAGAATAGCTGGTTCTGCACCTTCTTCAGATAATGATGATGGAGACTTATACTATAATACTGCAACTAACCAACTCAATGTTCACGATGGTTCTAGTTGGTCAGCAATAGGATTAACACAAGCTCAAACTCAAACAGAAGCAAACAATGCATCCGTAGCAATGGCGATTGCACTCGGATAGTACTGATATTAAAGGATAATTATGGCAAACACATTTAAGAATATGACTCTTAGAGGGGATAGCATAAATGCTGATACCCTTACCAATGTAGGAGATTTCGGAGGAACAAATAATGCCGTTGCTTCTGGATCACAGATAACCTTGATTGGTATGACTATAGCTAACATTACAAGTGGAGTAATTAATGTTGGTATAAAACTTATTAATGGATCTGATCAAACATGGTTAGTCAAGGATGCACCTATCCCGACTGGTGGTTCGCTCGTAGCTCTTGGAGGAGATCAAAAAGTTTGCTTACAATTTGTTTCAGGAGGAGTTGGAGATACCATATCCGTAATATCAAATACCGCTAATTCAATGCACGTTGTTCTATCTTATCTGGAGATTACATGAGTTACTTAGGTCGCAAAGGAGCAGTAGCACCCTTAACCAGTGCTGACATACCAGTAGGGATTGTTGAAGGGACAGACATTGCTTTCTTGGAAAATGCTTCAGGGACACAGAATTTAGGTGGAACATACTCCACTGAGAGGATGTATCTCAACGACTCCTATACCTTAACAGGAGATGTAACAATAACTGGTCATCTTGCATTAGGAACAGTTGCAGATTCAGATGTTGTAATTACTGATGATGGTTCTACAAGGACAATAACTGGTTCAGGTACTCTGGAAACTGGTGAGTTGATGCCTAAACGAAGGGAAACCCTCACTGGAATGACAGGAGAGTTAGGAACAGGAGTAACTCTTGGAAGTGCTGTTACTGGTAGTCCAAATCTTAATCTTGGTAATGCAACTTTTCCAGCAGGATATGTTGTAAATCATTGGCATAAAACAAATACATATACAAGTTCTGCCCAATTTGAATTTACTATGGATGGTACTACTGGTGTATGGCAAGAAATAACTTATGGTAATAATGATTTTAGACTTACAGGAATAACTGCAACTCAAAATAATGTTTTATTAATATCAGTAAATACTG
>VTLG01015435.1_pt1 | contig 11519 bp, 12 predicted proteins | sample 4694571 | NCBI WGS metagenome assembly VTLG01 (sample SAMN12604809, study PRJNA352737) | marine metagenome | biome: ENVO:00000447; feature: ENVO:00000209|ENVO:00000569|ENVO:01000036; material: ENVO:00002151; isolation source: viral sequences binned using virsorter ... | reverse complement strand
AAAAGACTGATCGAAGAAAAGCGAAACTGAAACGAAAGAAATGGGCTCGATCAGCTGGTGGTAAAGCTTCAAAAAGAAAAACAAAACGACGCAATAAAAGAATTAAGAGTGGTTCTTTAAGAATTGATCCAAAGAAAGCAAAATTCCGTAGGCAAGTGGCTAAGACCTACAAAGGGAGATAGAATATGCCAACTAAAAAATTATTTGAAACGGCCCATGCTAATGGAGTGGCTCAATACTTAATAACTGGTTCTGGTGAAATCTTTTTGAAAGCTACAGGTGGTAGTAATGCTGATGAAAATGGAGATGGTAGTGCAGGTTCAACACAACATCTGACTGGTGATGTAGGTGATGGTCAAACTATTTCTATTACTAAATTGCATTGGTCTGATGGAGCGACAATATCAGATGGTGATGCTGGTGTTATAGATTTTACTTTAGATGGTAATGGTGCGTGGAGTCAGTTTAATGGATGGACTCCTGTGGATGTTACTGGAGATTTAATTATTACTGCTACTGGTACATTATTTATTGAGGTCAAAAAAGGAAAAGGTTACAATTAGGAGATGAATCAATGAAACTTATTACAGAACAGTTAGATGATCTTATGTTTGTTACTGAAGAAACAGACGGTAAAAAATCATTATTCATCGAAGGAGTATTTTTACAGTCTGATGTCAAGAACAAAAATGGCAGGATGTATCCAAAGGATATTTTACAACGAGAAGTGAATAGATATTCTAAACAATACATCGAAACTAAACGTGCTTTTGGTGAATTAGGTCATCCTGATGGCCCGGTTATCAATTTAGAACGTGTTTCCCATATGATTACAGATCTTAAAGAAGATGGTAAAAATTTTATTGGGAAAGCTAAAATTATGACTAGTACACCATACGGTAAAATCGTAGAATCGTTATTGAATGAAGGGGCACAATTGGGTGTATCTTCTCGTGGCATGGGTACTTTAAAACAACAAAAAGGTACTAACGTAGTACAAGATGATTTTTATTTAGCTACTGCGGCTGATATCGTTGCTGATCCTTCTGCGCCTAATGCGTTTGTTGAGGGTGTAATGGAAGGTAAAGAATGGATATTTGAAAATGGTACTTTTAAAGAAGAAGATCTGATGGATTTGAGACAGAAGTTAGGTAATACAAGATATAGTAAAGACAGGGAAGAATTGATATTGAAATCGTTTGAACGGTTCTTCTCGGAAATTTAATTTTTTATAAATATATATAACTAATAGAAGGAGACAATCAATGGAAGCTCTCGAAAAAGAAATCAAAGAAATTATTGATGCAGAGACAACTGATGATTCTCTTGGTGAAGCATATAAAACCAAAAGTCAGGTAAAAGACGATGTTGCTCAATTACTCGACAGTATGAAAAGAGATGAATTAGTTACCGCATACGATAAGTTACGTCCTGCTGATGAAGAAGAAGCAGAAGAAATTCAATCAGTTCAAGAAGAAGGTGACGATGACGACGAAGAAGTATCTGAAACTGACGATAATGAAGATGAATTGGATGAAGCTAAACTAAAAGAAGCTTATGATGATGTCAAAGATTCGGATGATGAAGAAGAAGTTGATGAAACTGATGATTCAGAAGAAGATGAAGAAGGTATCAAAGCTGTAGCTGAAGCTATGAGAAAAGCTCTTAAAAAATCTTCCGTAAAGGTGGAAAGTGCTAAACTTAAAAAGGCTTCTCGTAAATTTTACAGTGAAAATAAGAAAGCTGTATCTAAAGTTGTTAATAGTAAAACTAAGGTCACTAAGAAAGCAATCACATCCAGTTTTGAACCAAAACTCGAAAAGGATGAAGTTGATAGTCATGTCAATGCATTGTTGGAAGGTGAAGGTCTTTCAGAAGATTTTAGAACTAAAGCGTCTACAATTTTTGAATCTGCTGTTAATACTAAAGTAGAGACAATTATTGAGAATCTGAAAGAACAATTCGATACCCAATTGGAAAACGCGACTAAAGAAATTGAAGATAATGTTGCAACTCAGGTAGATACTTACTTGGATTACGTGGTCGAAAATTGGATGTCTGAAAATGAACTAGCAGTAGAAAATGGTCTAAGAACAGAATTGACTGAAGATTTTATTGGTGGTTTAAAAACTTTATTTGAAGAACATTATATTGATGTTCCAGAAGATAAGGTTGATATTTTTGATGATTTGTCTGATCGTGTTGAAGAACTAGAAGAAAAACTAAACACAGAAATTGACAAAAATATTCAACTAGTAGAGAAGTTAAGTGAAGTAAATAAAAAAGAGATAGTTGAAGCTAAAGCTGATGGTTTGTCAGATATTCAGAAAGAAAAATTGACTGAGTTAAGCGAGTCTATCGAATTTACTACTGAGGATGAATTTACAGAAAAAGTTTCTACCTTGAAAGAAAGTTATTTCCCGAATCAGGTTAAAGAAACAAAAGAAAATGCACCTGAATATACAGGTACAGGTTCTTCTGTAATGGATCGTTATACTCAAGCGTTGTCAAGATCAACAAAACAGTAAGTTAAATAATAAATAAGGAGAAAACGAAATGTATTTAGCAGAAAATTTAATTCAAAAATGGGCTCCAGTACTCAATCATGAGTCACTGCCGGAAATTAAAGACCCATACAAAAAAACGGTTACAGCAATAATGCTGGAAAATCAGGAAAAGGCTATTCGTGAAGAAAGAGCTGCTGATCAGGGATTTCTGACTGAAGCCGCACCTACTACATCTATGGGTACTGGTGGTGCTGGTAGTGCTGGTGGTGGTACTGGTGGATATAGTGGAACAGCTGCAGCTGACGGCCCAGTCGCTGGTTATGATCCAATTATGATTAGTTTGGTTCGTCGTGCTATGCCTCAGCTAATTGCTTATGATATTTGTGGTGTTCAACCAATGACAGGCCCTACAGGTCTTATCTTTGCAATGAAATCCACGTATAATACTCCAGGTGGAGATGAAGCTCTGTTTGATGAAGCACGGACTGGTCAATCTGCAACCAATGACGCCGCGACTGTGAACGATAATTCAGGTGGTGGTGATCCATTTTCTACTGCTGATGATGCTGCTGGTGCATATACCAGTACAGGTGGAATGAGTACATCCGCGGCTGAAACACTTGGTGATGGTACTGATAATCATTTCCGTGAAATGTCATTTAGTATTGAGAAATCGGCTGTGACTGCTAAGTCACGTGCTCTCAAAGCTGAATATACCACAGAACTCGCACAAGACTTGAAAGCAGTTCATGGTCTTGATGCTGAAACAGAATTGGCAAATATTCTATCAACGGAAATCTTGGCTGAAATCAACCGAGAAGTCGTTCGTATGATTAATATTAATGCCGTATTAGGTGCACAAACTAATACTGTTGCTTCAGCTGGTAATGGTGCTGGTGGTGAATTTGACCTAGATAAAGATTCTAATGGTCGTTGGTCGGTTGAAAAGTTCAAAGGACTATTGTTCCAGATTGAACGTGATGCCAATGCAATTGCTATTCAAACTCGTCGTGGTCGTGGAAATATCATTCTTACTAGTCCTGATGTCGCTAGTGCTCTTTCTATGGCTGGTGTTTTGGATTACAATCCAGCTATTCAGAATTCGATTGACTCTGATGTCACTACTAATTCTTTTGCTGGTACATTGAATGGTAAGTATAAAGTTTATGTAGATCCGTATTTTGTCAGTAATACTACGGCTCAAACACATGAATATTATACAATGGGTTATAAAGGTGCTTCTCCATATGATGCAGGTGTCTTCTATTGTCCATATGTTCCGTTGTCGATGGTTAAAGCTCTAGGCGAAAATAGTTTCCAACCGAAAATTGGATTTAAGACTCGTTATGGTATTGTTGATAATCCATTCGTAGAGGTATCAACAGCTAATCCATACTATCGTAAAGTTAAAGTTACAAACTTAATGTAATAAAACCTAAGTCCGAGTTAGGACATACGGGTATCTATAGAGGGGCTTCTCACGAGCCCCTCTTTTTTTATGTATAAATATAGGTGGGAGGAAGATATGGCATTACATAATCAACCAGAAAATCTTAATATACTTTCGCCGGTATCCTTCAGACTAATAATTCAAAAATTTCCAAATGTTAATTTTTGGTGTCAATCTGTTAATATACCAGATATGACTATTTCCGAAATTACTGTGCCTACACCTTTTGTTGATATACCTATAATTGGTGATAGGATAGAATTTGGAGATTTGATAGTCACTATACTGGTCGATGAGGATTTAATCAATTTTTTGGAAATTACAAATTGGATGAAAGCAGTAGGAACTCCTGAGAGTTTTTCTCAAAGAACAGAATATTATTCTAAAACGGAAGGCCTTAATGATAACAAAGAGAAAGAATTATATTCAGATGCAACATTACATATTCTCACTAACAACAAAAACCCAAATAAAGAAATAGAGTTTAGAGATATATTTCCTACGTCTATTAGTGAATTAATGTTTGATAGTACAGGAGATAATGAAGCAGTAACCACTTCCATAACCTTTCAATTAAGGGATTATATAATTAATGAATGATTTACATAAAATAGATGAAGAAATAAGAAAAGATATACCATTAACCCGTGATATGGATTTAAAGAAAGCCAGTCTTGATATACCATACCTACATCACAAATATCTAATGAAATATGAAGCACAACAGATGGTAGTTGCGTTAATGAAAAGTAGAAAAGATAAACGATACCACGAAGCTAGACAATACTATTCTGGTAAAGCAGATCCTGAGATATATCGGGAAGAACCATTAGATCACACCATTCTAAAAACAGACCTTGAGAGTTGGATTAAAGCAGATAAAAAGTATATTCATTCCTGTGAACAGTTAGTCTATGCTGAAGCAGTATTGGATTTGTATAAAAGAACAGTGGATAATATTCCTAATAGGTCATTTTATATTAATAACTTTATTGATTTATTGAAATTTGAGAATGGTGAACGCTGATACTATTATAGTCCATAAAAAGGATGAAGTCTACAATCTTATAGAATGTGAGCCGGGGATTTCTCAAGAGTTAGTTGATTTTTTTACTTTTGAGGTTCCTGGCTTTCGTTTTATGCCTTCTTACCAAAGTAAACATTGGGATGGTAAAATTAGACTTTTTAATCAATGGAAAGCCGAACTATATTCTGGTTTACTCCATCATTTGAAAGAGTTTGCAGTTAATAGAAAATACCATCTAAAGTGTGATGAAGCTTTAGATTCCTTCCAATTGGATTATTCCATCACAGAAAAAATCATAAATAAATTTTCTATACCCTTAGAGGTCAGAGACTATCAAATAGACGCAGTAAAGGTAGCATTATCTAACAAGAGAGTGATCCTTCTTAGCCCTACTGCTTCTGGAAAATCCTTGATTATCTATTCCCTAGTCAGAACATATCAAGATATGAATGACAGACAAATTTTGATCGTAGTACCTACCACTACATTGGTTGAACAGATGTTTAAAGATTTTGATGACTATGCATCTGATATTCAATGGAATTCTGAAAATAACTGTCATTTGATATATTCAGGAAAGGAAAAGGATACAGAGAAACCAATTATCATATCTACCTGGCAATCCATCCATAGACTTCCAAAATCGTTTTTTGAAAATATTGGTATGGTGATTGGGGATGAAGCCCACAATTTCAAGGCCAAGTCTTTAACTTCTATTATGACTAAATTGGTCAATTGTGAGTATAGAATTGGCACTACGGGTACTTTAGATGGAACCAAGACACATAAACTAATGTTAGAGGGTCTTTTCGGCCCTGTTTATAATGTTATTACCACTAAAAAATTGATGGAAGAAAATTATTTAGCCAATCTGACCATCCATTGCTTAGTTTTAAAACATTCTGAAGATGTCAGTAAATTAGTAAAGGAATTGGACTATCAGGGTGAAATTGATTATTTAGTCAAAAATGAAAGTAGAAATAGATTTATCGTTCAGTTGGTCGAAGAATTAAAAGGTAATACTTTGGTATTATTCCAGTTGGTGGAAAAACATGGTGAAGTATTATATGAGATGATAAAGGAAAATTCTAAGAAAAATGTGAGATTTGTACATGGAGGCGTTTCTACCGATGAAAGAGAAATTATACGAATGGATACAGAAAAAAGTGAATCAACCATTTTGGTTGCTAGCTATGGAACCTATTCTACCGGCATTAATATTAGGAATTTGCATAATGTTGTATTTGCTAGTCCATCGAAATCTAGGATTAGAAATCTTCAGTCTATCGGGAGAGCCTTGAGAAGGACTGATGAGAAATCTAGTGCTAGTCTATTTGACATAGCAGATGATCTATCTATAAAAAAATATCAAAATTATACTTTGAGACATTTTATCGAAAGAATGGGTATATATGACAGTGAACGTTTTGATTACGATATATCTAAAATTAATATTTAAATTAACCTAAACCTTTTTCTAGCAGCTTCGTCTAATAGGTGTAACTATTATTAAGGAACAAAGTATGGCAAACAAACATTACATAGACAATAAGAAATTCTATACGGAGATGGTCAAAATTAAGGAACAATCTCAGGTAGGTGAAAAATGTGAAATCAATGATTATATTGGCCAGTGTTTTTTGGACATTGCGAATGGTCTTTCTAATAGACCTAATTTCATAAATTATACCTTTAAAGAGGATATGGTTTTTGATGGTGTGGAAAATTGTATTAGGTATTGTCATAATTTTGATCCTGATAAATCTAAAAATCCTTTTTCATATTTTACTCAGATTGTATATTATGCATTTTTACGGAGAATCGAGAAGGAGAAAAAACAGTCTTATATTAAATTTAAAATGACAGAAATGACTAGGGTGGAGGAGTTGGTAGATTCGGAAGGTAATATTAATATTGAGAAAAGTTATAACGTATATCAGCATGATTTTTCAAATTTTGTAGAATTTGAGAAGAAAAAAATGACTAAGAATAAGAAAAAAGGTAAGTTAGAGGAGTTTATGAGATGAAAGTTACTGATAAAATACCTACACCCAAGGCAGTGAATGTTTTAATGCAGTCTATATTGGATGGAACAAAATCTGTAGAACAGAGAGTAGAGGATGCAACTTATTTGACTGTGATTCAGAGTAGAATAGATAAGGTGTTACATAATTTTCAACAGGAATATGAAGATTATGTAAGATATATGATGAAAAGAGAGGAAGATAGGGGAAAAGATGAAGATAGCTCTCATAACTGATACTCATTTTGGAGCGAGGAATGAAAATTCTGCTTTAATTAGACATACCACTAACTTTTTTAAAGATACCTTTTGGCCGTATATAGATGAATATGACATTAAGACTATCATTCATTTAGGTGATTTGGTAGATAAAAGAAAGTCAATTAATTTTTTAACATTGAATAATTTACGGAAAAGTTTTATTCAACCAGCCTTTAATAGATCTATTAGCACTCATATAATAGTTGGGAACCATGATATGTATTACAAAAATACTAATCAGGTCAATTCTGTTAATGAGCTCTATGGTGAAACTCCATTCATTTCTGTTCATGATCGGGTAGATACAGTTTTATTTGATGGGATGAAAATATGTCTAGTGCCGTGGATGTGTCCAGAAAATGAAGATGAAACCTTTACCCATTTAACTAAAACTGATGCTCAAGTAGTTATGGGTCATTTGGAATTGAATGGGTTTACTATGCATCGTGGAATTGTATGTGAACACGGATATGACAGGGAAGACTTTAGGAAATTTGATCAGGTATTTTCTGGTCATTTTCACCATAAAAATGGCAATGGTCATATAGAGTATTTGGGATCTCCTTATCAGTTGATGTGGTCGGATTATGATGCTCCACGTGGTTTTCATATTTATGAGACAGATACTAGGGAGATTGAATTTATAGAAAATCCAGTACATATTTTCAAACGTTTAAACTATTCTGATGATAATGACAATTCTTTTGATAATTTAGAGGATAAATTTATCAAAGTAATAGTAGAAAAGAAAGAAAATCCATATCACCTTGAGCAATTTATTGACAGTGTTTATAAGGATAATCCATATTCAGTAACTATTGTAGATGAATCACTTGATTTTTCTGATACTAACGAATTGGTGGATGAGGCCGAAGATACTTTAACCATTTTGGGTAAATATGTTGATGAATTGGAAACTGATTTAGACAAGGTTAGATTGAAGATATTATTACAAGAACTTTATTCAGAGTCTATGGAGATTATATGATACATTTTTCGAGTTTAGGGTGGAAGAATTTTTTATCAACTGGTAGAGAATGGACTACATTAGATTTAAGTGAGAATCCTGCTACTTTGATTATAGGTGAAAATGGATCGGGTAAGTCTACTATGCTGGATGCTCTTACTTTTGGTTTGTATGGTAGACCTTTCCGAAAAATTAATAAACCTCAGTTGGTGAATTCTGTTAATAAGAAGGATTGCTTAGTACAGGTAGAATTTAGAGTAGGGGGTAATTTATATACTGTTCGTCGTGGTATGAATCCTTCTGTATTTGAGATTTATGTACATGGTGAATTATTAGACCAAGATGCTAAAATGAAGGATTATCAAGAACGATTGGAGAAGAATATTCTCAAAATCAACTATAAATCCTTTACTCAGATTATTGTGTTGGGGTCTAGTACGTTTTTGCCTTTTATGAAGCTGAATCCAGGCCATCGTCGAGAAGTGATTGAGGATTTATTAGAGATTGAAGTATTTTCTTTGATGAATGGTATATTGAGGATGAAACAAGCTGATAACAGCTACCATATATCGGATAATAAAATTGCGATAAATATGACTGAGGAAAAAATTTCCTTACAAGAAAGGTATATTAGAGAAGTTGATGAGATTAAAAATAACAAAATACAGGAAACTGAAGGTAGTTTGGAAGAAAATCGACAAAAGTTAGTCACAAACGAGTCTAAGGTAAGAGCTCTTTTGGAAAATCAGGATATGGTCAAAACTTTCTTGGAAGAAAGAGCTCAAATGATTGTTGATCATAATATGTTTCAGGGTTATAAAACTAAGATTTTGGATAGAATTCTTAGAATAAAGGATGAAATTTCATCGTATAAGGAAATGGGAATTTGTCAGGTATGTAAACAGAAAGTAGATGATGATCATAAACATGATATTATAAATGACAAAACTAATGAAATGTTAGAGTGTGAAGATGGGATTGTTAAATTGGATGAAACCTTACAGGCTTCTAAGGAATCTATAGAAGAATTTGACAAATATAAAGAACTTTCAGATTCTGTGGATGAGGAAGTAAAGAAATTAGACACAGAATCAAATTCTATTAGAAAATATGTTGAAATGTTGATTCGTGATATAGAATATCTGACTAAAGTAAAAGATAAGGCAGGTCAGGATCATGATAAGTTAGATGGTTATAAGACACAACTATTGGAATTGAAAAAAGAAGCTGTAGAGATACATGATACTCGTAATTATTTGGATGTTGCTTCTGATATGTTAAAGGATACTGGTATCAAGACTTTGATAATTAGACAGTATTTGCCTATTATGAATAAGCTGATCAATAAGTATTTGACTGACATGGATTCTTATTTTGATTTTCACTTGGATGAAAATTTCAGTGAGATAATTAGAGCTAATTTTAGAGATACTTTTACTTATGATTCGTTTAGTGAAGGTGAGAAAATGAGGATAGATTTGGCTTTATTGTTTACTTGGAGGGCGATCGCCAAGATGAAAAATAGTGCGGATACTAACCTATTGATCTTGGATGAAGTTTTTGACAGTTCTCTGGATACTAATGGCACAGAAGAATTTTTGAAGATTCTGCAAACTATGGGATCTGGTAATGTGTTTATCATTTCTCACAAGGGCGATACTTTGAATGAAAAATTTGATAATGTGATAAAATTTGAAAAAGTGAAGAATTTTTCAAAAATAGCATAAAAAGTGAAATTAACCTTGACTTTGCCTAGGCATAAATGGTATAATTAGTATTGTAGAAGGTTGAGAATTGGTCTTGGCCAACTTAATTATGATAACAACTATGATAGAGGATGATTATGAATTTTGATATAGAATCACAACGTCAATTAATAGTAGAGAAGAAGAATAATAGAGAGTCGTTCATCAATGAGATATTACAGCTACCCGATTTTAGGTCTGTTGCTATAACTGCTAAGCTTAATTTACCGTCTCAGTCGTATGGTGAAGTGATACAGAGATGGTTTAAAGATAAATTTGGTTGGGATTCCATTTCGGCATCTGACACTTCTGGAGATGTAAAAGTTTTTGGTTATAATGTGGAAGTAAAGGCTAGTGTTAGTGATGATGGCAGAAAATATAACTATGTTCAAATACGTTTAACTCATGACATTGATTATTATTTTTTACCTACATTTAATTGCGTGACGGATACTGGTTATCTGTTTCTATTGGATCATAGTGAAATGGAAGATATGGTTTCTAATTATGGTGGTTATGCACACGGATGTATAAAGGATAACGGTGCGGTAAGAGATAATCTCAGTAATCCTGACGTAGAATTTGCAATACGTCCAACTTTTGATGCTAAAGGTTTAGGTAATAAAGCTTGGAGAAGTTTATTACAGTATAATAAATTTTCTACTGAGGAAGAAATTTATGATAGGAAAATTTGGGAAAAGAGTTCATAAGGATACTAAAGATAGGTATTATACCGATCCTAATGAAGCAAAAAGGTTTGTTGATATGGTAGATAGGAGATATGGTATGGAGAATTTTTCTCTGTGTATAGAACCATCTGCTGGATCTGGTAGCTTTTCCCAACATTTACCTAGTGATAATAGTGTGTTTTATGATATATCACCTGCAATAGATGGTATTATAGAACAAGATTATTTTACTGTTTCTCATGATCCTGATAATATATTAGTGATTGGAAACCCGCCTTTTGGTCGGGTTTCCTCTACTGCTATTAGGTTTTTTAATCATTCTGCAAAGTTTGCAGAAGTGATTGCTTTTATTATCCCACAGACATTTCATCGTGTGAGTGTTCAGAATAAGCTTGATTTGAATTTTAGAATGGTTTATAATGAAGATATTGACGGGTGTATATTTACTCCTGAAATGCCAGCTAAATGTTCTTTTCAAATTTGGGAACGGTTTCAGGAACCTAGACAGAAAATTGTTTTGGAAACTACTCATCCCGATTGGAATTTCTTGTCTTTGGGGAGTGAAGATGAAAATGGTCAACCAACACCACCTAAAAACCCTTCTTTTGCTATTGGTGCTTATGGGGTTGAAGTGGGTAGGATAGTTGAGAGTGGGTTTGATAAATTACGGCCAAAAAGTTGGCACTGGATTAGAACTGATTATAAAGATGAATTGATTGAGAGATTTTTAGGGTTGAATTACAGTATTGCAGAAAAAACTGTTCGACAGCCATCGTTAGGTCGGGGTGAATTGGTTCAGTTATACGTGGATTCTTATCCTGATTCATTGAATTTGTTAGGTAATTTGGAG
>VTLG01013738.1_pt1 | contig 11520 bp, 11 predicted proteins | sample 4694571 | NCBI WGS metagenome assembly VTLG01 (sample SAMN12604809, study PRJNA352737) | marine metagenome | biome: ENVO:00000447; feature: ENVO:00000209|ENVO:00000569|ENVO:01000036; material: ENVO:00002151; isolation source: viral sequences binned using virsorter ... | reverse complement strand
AATATGGGTGGTGAAGGTGACTTCGGTTCGCCAATAGCTAAGATGTTAATACAAATAGCGTTCCATAAGGACTCAAACAACAATGAAAAGTTAAAAGCAATCAAAGAAATATTAGACAGGATAGAGGGATTACCAGATCAAAATGTTAATGTAAGTGCAGCTCCACCATCTTGGATTAATGAAGAAGATGAAACAAGCTAAACCATATTATGATGTAAAGAACTCAAGCAAAAGGATTTGTGTTTTACAAGGTGGAACAAGAAGTGGTAAGACATATTCTATTCTACTTGCATTGATTGAATTTGCTTATAAGAACAAAGGTAAGAATCTATATATCACTATAGCACGTAAAACATTCCCTGCGTTAAGAGGAACAGCAATGCGTGACTTCTTTGAAATACTAAAGAAAGAGAATCTGTATGACGAAAGACTACATAACAAATCAAGTGCATTATATCATCTATACGGAAATGTTATTGAGTTCATTAGTGTAGACCAACCACAACGAGTGAGAGGTAGAAAGAGAGATGTGTTATTCTTGAATGAATGTAATGAGTTTGGCTTTGAAGAATATACACAACTTGCATTAAGAACAACATACAAGATAATAATAGACTTTAATCCATCTGACGAGTATCATTGGCTATACACACAGATAATAGATTCTGATAGAGATGATGTAGACTTTCATATATCTACATACAAAGACAATCCATTCTTAGATGAAGAAACAGTTAAGGAGATTGAAAGATTAAAAGAAGTGGATGATAATTTATGGCGGGTTTTTGGTGAAGGGCAGCGGGGGGTTGCTACTGAAACCATTTTCCCGTCATTTAATATAATAGACACCATTCCTGATAATGCAAAAGAAATAGCATTAGGATTAGACTTCGGATTCTCTGCCGATCCTACAAGTTTAGTTAAAGTATATAAGCACGATTTAGATTTGTATGTTGATGAACTAATTTATGAGAAAGGATTAACCAATCAAGATATTGCACATAGAATCAAGGATTTAGGAATTGACAGAAGCATAGAGATTTATGCAGATAGTGCTGAACCTAAATCAATAGAAGAAATCTTTAGAATGGGGGGTATTAATATCAAACCTGCTAAGAAAGGCGCAGACAGTATTCGTATTGGTATTGATGTCTTAAAAAGACATAAGCTAAATATCACTAAGCGAAGCATTAATGCAATTAAAGAATTTAGAAACTATAAGTGGATTAAAAACAAGAATAACGAAATAACAAACAAGCCAATAGATGCTTTTAATCACGCAGTTGATGCAGTTAGATACGTTGCATTAAATAAGCTGATGGTATCTTATTCTGGGAAGTATTATATATCGTAAAGACAAATAATAACAATTTATATTTATTAGTAATGAAAGAGGTTAAATTAACAATACCTGATAAGTGGTCTGACATAACAATAGAAACTTATCAAAAATATGTAGAAATACAGCAAGGCAAAGGAAGTGAGAAAAACAAGGTTATAAAGAGTTTAGCGTTATTATGTAGCACTACACCCTTTGTTGTAAAGAAGATGGCTTACAAAGACTTATTAGAGATAATGGGGATAATTAAAACAATGATAGACACAGAACCAGACAAAGAAGAATTTAGAAAGACGTTTATGTTTAAAAAAGAAGAATATGGTTTTGTTCCTAACCTTTCAGGAATTAGCACAGGAGAATATATTGATCTTGAGAATTATTGCAAAAACCCTATTGAAAACTTACATATTATAATGAGTATATTATATCGTAAGGTTACATTTAAAAGGAATGAAAGATACACTATTGAAAGCTATAATCCTGATGAGTTCAAAGAAGAAATCTTCAAAGACTGTCCAATGGATATAGCATTAAGTAGCTTAGGTTTTTTTTTGACTTTAGGAGAAAGATTAGCGATGACTTCGCTCAGCTTTTTGAAAGCACAGGAAATGAAACAACAAAAGGTGTAAGTATGCAGAGCAAGTGGGGATGGTATAACATTCTCTATTCACTCTGTAATGGTGATATCTTAAACATTGATAAAATAACAAAAATACCAATCTTGGAAACGCTAACATATTTAGCATATACGCAAGATTATAATAACAAACAACGAAGCAATTATGATAACTTTTAGAAACGTAGTTGGATACTTAGAAACAATAGCAGAAAAGCACTATGAGATAAATAGCTTTCATTCTGGAATGATGGATGAAGTAGATTTGAATAAGCTAGGTGCGACTGACTATATTATTCTATATGCAGAGCCAGGCACAGTAACAATGGATAAAGGCGTTCAAACATATACGTTTTCTATTTATGTGATGGATATGATTAGTGAAGAAATTGGTGATGACCCTAACAGGCAACGTGTTGGTCGTGTTGACACATTCTCACAAACTCTAAATATTATAAACGATGTTGTCGCTGAATTTCATCAAAACCTTTATTCCACATCTTGGGTTGATGATGATGTTGTTTTAAGTCTACCTATTAACGCAGAGCCTTTTACTGCAAGATTTGATAATACACTAACAGGGTGGGCGGCAAACATAAGTGTTCAAGTTCCTAACCCAAACAATCTATGTATTGTTCCAATAGCAGGAAATAGTTGATGGAATTTACTAATACCATACAAGCACTACAGAAACTTGGTGGCGATGTTGTCAAGGAAGGTAAGAGCATATTGAAGCGAAAGAAAAAGACAACAAGTCGAAACACATTATACAACGACTATGACTATTTAGTTACTGCTTCAGATTCATCAGTAACATTAGAATTTGAATTTGGTGGTGCAGAAGATTATTGGTCATTTGTTGACGAAGGTGTTAGAGGTGCAGGTGGATATAAAGGTAGTGGAAGAATGAGAGGACAAGGAAGTCCGTTTAAGTTTGCATCTAAGATGCCTCCAAGAAGTGTGATAGACAAATGGATAGTAGGAAAGCCACTTGCTCAAGCAAGAGATAAAAATGGTCGTTTTATACCAAGAAAGAGTTTAGCATTCTTAATACAAAGAGCAATATACCAAAGAGGATTAACAAGAACACAATTCTTTAGTAAACCATTTACATTAGAATTAAATAAACAAACAGATAAAATAACAGAAGCATTCGCTAATGACTTAGAAGCAGCGTTAGGAGAATCATTAAAACAATAAACTATGGGCTTAGGAACTATATCATTTGAACAAGAACCTGCAAACACAACAGACAAAGTCCCTGTAATAACCAATTGGACACCAATGATCGGATATATGTTGTATCAAGATGACATATCTGGTCTTTTTTATTTTAGATTAATTTTAGAAGTCAGATTAGATGATGCTTCAGGAACATTAATAGGTAAAATAAAGCAAAGAAGAAACGGATATGGTCCTGACAATAATGGTGCAACACAAAGAGCAAGAGCTTTTTTTGATTTAAGAGATATTATTAATAGTCAATTAACAGACACAGTTTTTGACCAAAATGACACAGGTGTGCCGTTTGACACAATACATAAAATAGGTGAAAACACAAGCACTAAACCTTACAGCTTAAATGGTGACAATAGAACTGACGGAACACAGCTTCAAACAATATACGTAAAAGGCTATCAGCAATATGCTAGTGCAGCTAATGCTATACCTTCAGAAGATGACACACCTAGTGTAAATGACACACTATATTATATGGGTGCATCTTTACCACTATTAACTGCAAGAGATGATGATTCTGACTACATACAAGGAACAGCTTTTAATGTGTTTCAAGGTAATGGGAGTAGTGACAGATTTTTAAGTGATGTAGAGGTTTCAAGTGGTGAGCATAATGTTTCAGGACGTATTAATCACGTCCAATGGGATGATTCGACAGATACGGGAGATTATCATACGGTTGCATTCTTAAATGATAATACTAATTTTTTGAGTGATATATCAAAGATTGAAGTAATTTATTATGATTCAGCAGGTTCTTCACTTAACACAGGAACAAACACTATTTCAAACACTTCTACTTATGGTGGTATGACACCATCTAGTGCTGATGAAGATAAAGAAAGAATAATCTACTTTGGCTGTGGTCCTGGTAATTTAGAAGGACAAAGTGTTAATAGTGCATTAAAACCATCTGATGCTGCTGTTGATGGGTGGGCATATTATACAGTAAAAGGAGAATCTTCTGCGGGTGTTGCAAAAACAGCCACTTACTATTTTATTAGACAAGACGCAAGTTGCAAGGGGTTTAAAGTTAGACGATTAGCTTGGCGTAATAGCTTGGGATGTTATGACTATTTCAATTTTAAAAAGAAATCAACACAAAGGGTAGAAGTTACTAGAAATAACTATAGCTCTATAATGGGTAGGTTTAATGCTTCAAAATGGTATTATAATAATACTATGCGAGGCAAGAAAACACGACAAGTAACAGCAGTATTGAAAGAAACTTTGAACACAGATTGGGTAACAGAAGAAGATGGTAATTTATTAGAAAAACTAATAATGTCAACAGATGTTTATATGGTGGAAAATGCTGACACAGAATTTACGCAGGGTGTTATGATTACTGATTCTTCATTTGTGAAAAAGACAAGAGCTAATGACAAGATGATGCAATATACTATTCAAATAGAATATGCTAACAATATAAATACAAACAGTTAATGAAAGTAAGATTAGTAGCATATAGACCTAACACAACATCTGACACCGCAGATAGCACATTTCAGTTAGATTTACAAGAAGAGCCGAATATAGCTTTAAATTTTCAGTTCTCAGATATTAAAGAACCTGACACACGAAAATCTAGTTATTCGCAAACATTCAAATTACCTTTTACCAAAAACAACCATAATTTTTTTCAAGATTGGTATAATGTAAATATTGACACATTGGTCTATGATACTAGAACAAAATTTAACGCAACCTTATATGTAGGAACTGTTCCACAATTCGAGGGATCATTACAATTAAAAGCTGTCTATCAAAAGGCACAAGTTTATGAAGTTGTTTTAATGTCTAATACTTCCGATCTATTTAGCGTTATCGGTGAAAACAAATTGCGAGATACATTAAGAAATGATGATGGAACATATAGTGCTGAATTTAACCATACTTTCAATGAAACACAGATGGCTAATTCTTGGAATGGTAGTAGTTCTTCATTTGTAAATGCTGCGGGAGTGTCTTTAAGAGATACTGACGTTGATGTGCAGAAAGTTATGTATCCTCTGTCGGTAACACAACCTGAGTTCTATTGGGAAGAAGATTCTAATCGATTCTTAGATATGACATCTTCTGACATCACATCTTTAGGTGTTATAGACGCTTTTCCATATATGGTTTCACTTTTACAATTTAGACCTTCCATACAGATAAAGGCATTATTAAAACTAATTATTTCAAGGGCAGGATTTTCTTACACCTCTTCATTTATTGATGGGGATTATTTTGGTAAAATCTTTATGACCACAGGAAATCATTTAGGAGAAAGCACTTTGCCTACGGTGAATACAGATGATATTGATTTTGCGGGAAACGTAGATGTTGGAAATAGTGTTGCTTGGGGCTATCAAGCTGTTGAGAGTGGTGTTGGGGTTTGTGTAGAATTAGCCCCCTATGCCTTAGAAGCAAATTCCATATGTGAAGATAATCAAGATCAATGGAACGAAACATATGACTACTTTACAAAAACACACCCGACACAAACACAATTAGTAGCACGTCATAGAATTTATCACGACAAAATACAAGGTTGCTCAAGCGGTGAACCTATGTTGTTTGATGCTTATTTAGAGGGTTGGGATACAACAACAAATACGCCTGTTACAACCCAGGTATGGGATTCAATACTAGGTATAGAATTGGGTGGTCCAGGCTCACAATACACACACTCATTTGACTTAACAAATATACCTCTAAATTATTCTTTTCGCATTATGTTTAAAGCGTATGCGTTAGAAAAAATTGGTGGTGGCGGAACAGCTTACTTGAAATGGGGCGCTCAAGCACCATCATCTTTTGATTGTAATGGAAGTGACAGATATAGTAGTGTGACTTGCATTTGGGATAACTATTCTACAGGAATTTATGGTAGTGTAATTAATATGCCTATGTGTATTGACGGAGATATTACACAAAAGGATTTTTTAAAAGACATCATTCAAAGATTTAATTTAGTTATTTTGTCTGACCCTAACGATTCATCTAATTTATTAATTGAACCATACAATGACTATCTATCAGGTGGTAGTATTAAAGATTGGACAAAGAAACTAGATACTTCTAAAGAGGTCATAGTCAAAGATACAACTTCAATACAAAAAAAGAATGTAAAATTCACAGACCTTGAAGATGTTGACGTGGTCAATAAATCATTCAAAGAAAAATATCCAAATATAAATGTATATGGTCATACACCAGAGGATGCAATACAGATAACCAATAATGATTTTGCAGCGGGTGAATTAACTAACAATCCTATTTTTAGTCCATACATAAACCAAAGGGTGTATGTTAATGAACAGCAATGGCTTGAATCTTATCCAAAAAACATGGTTGTTCAATATGAATATAGCTATGAAAGGGATGATGACGGGACTAAAATACCTGTTACAAGTTCTGAAACAAAACCTAAATTATTTTGGTATAATGGTGCAGCAACAACAGTCAAAAATTCTAATGACGATACACTTACTTACAATCTACACTATCAACCTGTAACGGGTCAAGCAATTACTGCTGTAACTTTTACCACATACCCTGTTTGCACACCATACGATATTACGCCATCTTCAGATGCGTATACATTAGGACCAACAAATAAAAGTTTGTATTGGTGGTCAAACCCACCTATAGCCGAATCTGATATTTTCAATTACAACACTTCGTATGGAACGTGGTCGTCCAACACTTTGTATGGTCTTTATTGGAAGGGGTATTTAGACAACATTTATAGCAGCGATGCTAGAATTATGGAATGCTACTTAAATCTAAATCAAGTTGACATTTTTAATTTTAAATTCAATGATGAGATTTTTATCAAAGACACTTATTGGAGAATCTTAGATATATCCAATTATCAGGTAGGTCAACAAGCATCCACAAAAGTTAAGTTATTAAAAGTTATTGATTCTCTTAATAATTGTAGCGACTGTAATTATGTTCTGGGTTATGGTGCAGATGGTTCAAACATATATAATAATTATTGGCTTTTATGGTGTCCTGAAGGAACGCCAGAATGCACACCAACACTTCCAAGTGGTTTATATACTGATCCTGAATGTTGTGAGTGTCAAGGTGGAACTACTATTATTGTTGGATCTGAACAATCAAACTTATTATATGGATGTATAACGGGGGGAAGTTTACCATTAATTGCTCAAGACCAAATTAATTTAACAAGTATTTTGGGTCAAGGAACATTAAGGGATGTTATGTCAGACACATTAGGTGGTTTAAATAGACCTCTTGTTCGAGGCGTAAACAATAATAAATATAGCAGGGGAATTTTACCGCACTATGGGAATGACATAATTATTAAATACAACACTAAAAGGAAAAACATACCTCAAGTAGAAGGTGAGTCGCACAGGATAATTCTTACAGGACACACAGACGGAAATGCAAGGGGCTTTGCTTATCCAGAGGGTTCAGAAAATAGTAAACCATTAACAATACCGCAAAACACAAATTGTGTGATTAGAGTTAAAGGAACAGCTACAGTTATTAAAAGCACAAGTGCTACCTATGTATTAGGAACAACAGAAGCATTTGCATATCACACAGGATTTAAAAATACGGTAGATGGACCAACACAAATAGGAACAGCAGGTGGTGTGATGGATTTTAGAATAGCAGAATCAGGAATAGCTAGTTCTTGCACACTATATATTGCTATGAATAACAATCTGTTACAGTTTGGGTTAAACGATAGTCAAACAGATACTCAGAGAATATGGTCGTTAACTGCTGAAATAGAAGTAAATAGAATACCATATTTTGAATTAGGTTATGATGAAAATTGGGCTTTGTATCAGAATGGTCAAAATATATTATTTGAAAACGGAAATACAATGATATGGAATTAAAAAAATACATAGAAAGCATAGCAAAGGTAATAATACCTAGTATAGACCATTTACAATTAGTGGAATACAAAGACAAGGAATTAGACTTTGCTTATGGTATGCAAGAATACCACACAAGTTTTAAAAGAATGTTTAAACAGATAATAAGAATAATATGGCGGTAGATAAAACCATAAAAATAAATGTTGATGCTAAACAAGGTATCAAGCAAGTTGATGAATTAAAAAAAGGCGTTCAAGATACCAGTAAGGGCGCAAAAGATTCAAAGGGTAGTTTCTCTATGATGCAAGCAGGTGTAAGGGGTGTTGGTTTAGCATTCAAAGCAATGGGAATCGGTTTAATTGTTGCAGGTTTTGCTAAGTTAGGAGAAATGTTACAACAAAATCAGGCAGTTATTGACAAGGTTAATATTGCTTCTGCTGTATTGGGTGATGTCTTTACTAAGATAGGAACAGTCATAGTATCGGTTGTTAAGAGCCTTGGATTGTTAGGTAAAGCGGTAGGAAAAGTGTTAAGAGGAGAATTTGCGGAAGCAGGAAATTTAGCTAAAGAATCTTTTAATGGCGTTAAAGATGCTGTTGTGGGTAGCAATGAAAGTTTTTCTGATTTTATTAAAAATGCAAAAGAGGGTGCAAAAGCAAGTGTTGAGTTTGCAAAAGCAACAACCAATATGCGTAATGAAGTTAAATTAGCTGATGCTCAACAAAGACAATTGCAATTAACATACCAAAAAGAAGCAGAGTTGCAAAGACAGTTAAGAGATGATATCAGCTTAACATTTGAAGAAAGAATAGCAGCAAACAATGAATTAGGCAGAATCTTAGACGAACAATTTGCAAAAGAACAAGCATTAGCACAGAAGAAAATCGATTTAGCTGCATTAGAGTTATCAAGAAATAAAGATAATATAGATTTGCAGGTTGCTTTAATAGACGCTAAAACAGAATTAGCTGACTTAGAAGAAAGAATAACAGGTCAGCGTTCAGAGCAATTAACTAATCTAAATTCATTAGAAAAAGAATATCAAGACAGTTTAAAAACAACAGAAAAGGTTGTTAAAAAAACAGCAAAAGTAGAAGTGCAGGTAACTAAAATGACTCAAGAAGCTAAGGAAGCTATAATCTCAGGGGCATTAGGGAATATAGCTAATGCACTAGGACAAAACAGTAAAGCAGGAAAAGGAATAGCAATAGCACAAGCATTAATGGATACTTATGCAGGTGCAAATAAAGCACTTGCTCAGGGTGGTATTTTTGGTGCTATTTCAGCAGCAGGTATAGTTGCAGCAGGTCTTGCAAATGTTGCTAAAATCAAGTCTACTAAACCAGAAGGCGGTGCAGGTGGTGGCGGTGGTGTTCCTGATACAAGTGTGCCTGAACCATCAGGACCTGCGGTTGTGGGTGATATGATTCCAAATATGGAAGCGGTTGCAGGTCCCACATTAGGCGAAGCTCAACCTATTCAAGCGTATGTAGTAGAAAACGACATTAGTAATGCACAAGCATTACAAGAAGAACTAGATATTCAATCCACATTATAAACAAAATTAAGAACTTTATATTTATAGATGATATGGCTAAAAAGAAAAAACTAATAGAACTAATAATAGACGAAGCAGCAGAACACTTTGGTGTTGATGCTATCTCTGTTGTTAAGTTTCCTGCGATAGAAGAAAATTTCGTTTTCTTTAATAATGACTTTTTATCACTTGCTAAAATAGATGAAGAGCAAAAACAATTAATTGGCGCTGTCCTTATCCCAGACAAAAAGATTCCAAGATTAGACAAAGAAACTAATGAGGAATATGAAGTGTTCTTTACTAAAGAAACAATAAGACAAGCACAGAAGCTATTTATGTTGAATCTAAGGAATAATAACCATACTTTAGAACACAAAGAGCCCGTAGAAGGATTAACTGTCGTAGAATCGTGGATTAAGGAGAATAATAAATACGACAAATCAAATATGTATGGTTTTAAAAATATGCCGATTGGAACTTGGTTTGTTCAGGTAAGTGCAGAAAACAATCCTGACATTTGGGAAAAGATAAAGAACAAAGAAGTTAGAGGATTCAGTATTGAGGGTTACTTTACAGACAAACTAATTGAAGCGTCTAAGCAAAAAGATATACTAGACGAAGTATGTGAAGACTGTCCTGATGAAGTGATGATGAACAAAATCAAAGAAGTTATTTTAGCTAATGAATTAAGACCTGTTGGAAGTTTAGATGGCGAACCATTATTTAGAACAAAAGAAGAAGCTGATTTATATGCTGAAATGTTTAAAGGTTGTTCTGGTAGCCATACTCATAGTGTTGATGGTGTTAAATTATTTATGCCTTGCGTTGACCACGCTTCTGCTACTATGCGTGAAGAAATGGAAGGGGATCACGGCAAAAAAAAGAAACGAAAGAGAAAGTATAAAATGCTAGAATATGTTGCTTATGCGAAACGTAAAGCAATGTTAAAATATTCTTGGGATGATTGTATGCGTGACCAAATGAAAGAATATGGTAATAAAGAAACGGCGGCAAAAGTCTGTGCTGCTATCAAAAACAGGACAGTCAGACGATAAAGAAATAAACAATTTTTAACCCTTTTATATATATTAATGTTATGGGAACTCTCGAAAAAATTTTAAATATCTTAAAAATGAAAAATGAACCTAAATCTTATGGCGTTAAATTCTACGCTGAAATGAAATTAGACGATGGTCGTATTGTTGCTACAGAAGATGAGCAATTTATGATTGGGTCTAAAGTATTTGCGGTTTCTGATGATGGAAATGCAGAAGCATTAAAAGCAGGAACTTACACAATGGAAAACGGAAACAAAATGACAATCGGAGAAAAATCTGAAATTCTTGATCTTGGTGAAGAAAAAGAAGCGGAAGATGTGGAAGCGTCTGAAGAAGAATTATCTGAAGAAGTTGAGTCTACAGAAGAAGAATTAGCTGAAGAGTCAGAAGCTGAAGAAACTGACTGGGCAAAAACATTTGAAGAAATGAAAGACCGAGTTGCTGCTTTAGAAGAAAAAGTATTCGGTAAAAAAGCTGAAGAAGAAACAGAAGAAATGTCAGAGCAAACAACAGAAGAAGATTCTGAAGAAGAAAAGACTGAAATGTCTAATGAGGTTATAGGAGAGCTTATGACACAAATAGAAGAATTAAAAGGAAAAATAGTTGAATTAAGTGGAGAACCTGCTGATGAAGGAATTACATATTCACCAGAAGGTTCAAATGTTAATACAACTGTTGACTTAGGAAAACTGTCACCAATGGAGAGGACAGCATATTACATTAACAATAAATAATAAATAAAATGGCGAACAAAATTCAATTATCAAAAAGACGTGAATTTGATATAACTGTAAATGGTGATACATATGCAGGTGTTCACGCAATGCCTTATGTGACTGCTGCCTTGAGAAGTCCTGACACAGTTGCTAAGGGTTATG
>VTLG01010199.1_pt1 | contig 11520 bp, 8 predicted proteins | sample 4694571 | NCBI WGS metagenome assembly VTLG01 (sample SAMN12604809, study PRJNA352737) | marine metagenome | biome: ENVO:00000447; feature: ENVO:00000209|ENVO:00000569|ENVO:01000036; material: ENVO:00002151; isolation source: viral sequences binned using virsorter ... | reverse complement strand
TCTATTAATGTTGTTACATTGTGGGTTTTATCTGTGATGTTTTCACCTTTTGCAATCTTTTGTAAATCCTTATATACTAAAAAAAGAGATATGTTGCTTGAGGCAGCGCGAGTCGCGCTATATAGTCGCCCTATATCTCCTGTATATGGTATGTATTTTCGTAACTGAGAACTAGCTGTTGAAGATTTTTCTGCTATACTTGTAGCTCTCGGTACTCCTGTACCAAATAGAGCCTCACCATGCGCGCCTATCTTTAGTTCTACCCCTGTTATATTTGATGCTGTAACCATAGCCGCCCGTCTCATACGAGTTTGTTCTCCCGGTTGATGCTGTCCTATCAGTGATCTGTTGTAAGATGCAATTCTTGCGTTATCTTGTTCTATTTGCATTTGAAGCCTATCCATGTAATCCCTTTTAGTCATAGAATCAGGCCCAAATCTCCCATTACCTAAAGGAAACATTGTTGCTCTTACACTCTCATCTTGTTCATTGGCTCTAAGTTCCCCTAGAGTTGTGTTTCCGCTAGATTCCTCACGCTTCAATTGTGTTAACTGAAGTCGTGTTTTTTGTAGCATTAATTCTGCTTCTTGAATCTTTAGTCGTGTTTCTTGATCATAGCCAATAGTATATTCAGGAGTATCTATGTCTGCCCTTACATAGTCATCGTCAAGTGCAGCTTGCAATTCACCAGTATCTTTACCCATAATCATTGCCGTTTCTCTTAATGCTTGTTCTGAAGTTCCTCCTAATGATCCAAATTGTAATGCAAGATTTTCTCTAAAATTATCACCAAAAGTTTTTTGTTCTTCTGCATCTTTAAATTTTTTAGGATCTATAACCCCTAAAACCCTACCCAAAGTTTCCTCTATCCACTCATTTTTTGGTATTTCTTCTTCTCCAGTTATTCCTCTTCCTGTTTCATCTACATCTAATTTAATATGAGCAGCAGCATCAAATGGCATTTCTGCCATAGCTGCTTCCTTTCGCCCACTGTCAAGGTAGCCTTGTAGTTCTTCTATTCGCTTTTGTGGAAGAGAAACAAACTTTTCAATATCTCTTCTGTTAAACCCTAATGTTTCAAAGTATTTAATATTATCTTTTACTTGTCGTCTTTGTTCTTTACGGTTATTAAATGCTGTTCTTCCCTCCTCCATCATATGTTTAATTTGTTCATTAACTAGAAGATTTCTTCTTTCTTTATTTTTTTGTATGCTCTGTTGAATGTCCGTTCCTATATTACCTAAAGTACTTGCAACAAGTGTTTTCGTAAACATACTCATTTTACTCTTCCTCTTCTTCTATTTTTTTAGACATTAAACCACCAGAAGTTTGACTAATTGCTTCAGATAATCTATCCAAATCTTCTTCGTTAAAGGTTTCTCTAATTTCTTCAGCTTCAGGTTCTGCAAATGCCCTTGAAATCATAGAATCATCTGGGCCATCAGGTGCTTTTGAATTTAATCCCGTTTTATATTCAATGTCAGTTTCATCTGCTACAGCAGTTATCAAGTCAAATAACGAAGGTGAAATAATAACCGCTGTATCAATACTATGTAACCCTTCCATAACACCTGCAAGGGTAATCCCATCTACTAAACGTGTAACAGGTAAGCCAGATTCCAATATCTCAAGCATATGTGCAGTTCTTTCTGCGGTGCTCATTTGAGATACATAGTACTCAAGTGCATCTTCTGGATCACTATATTTAGCAGGAGTTTCCCAAGGACGGCCTTTTGGTTCTGTAGTTAAAGACTGTCCGGGGATAGGAGCACTAAATCTATAAGTTTCTAAATCTGGCATTTATAATAATCCTTTCTTAACTTGATCTTGATATAGGAGGAAGATCATCAGAAACCATTGCTGACTTTTGAATATTTTTTTGATTTGCTTTTATGGCTTTGCTTAATGCTGTATAATAATCTTCAGGATCTGTAGGTTTTCCTTCAAAGGTAGCATCAGGAGATAGCAGTCCTTTAAGTAGTTTTTGACCAGCAGTTTCTGGTTGTTTAGCAGCTATTCTACCCCTAGTTCTAGTTTTTGTTTTTCTTAGTGCTTCAACTATATCTTGTCGAGCACGAGCAGGAACACCAGCAGCTTCAAGTCCTTTGTTTATTGTATTAGGATCAATCCTTGTATTTTGAAAAGTATCTATAAGTCCTTTCATATCTTTATGTCCTCTTACATAGTCTTGTATTGCCACTGCAGCACTATCTTCTCCTAATTCGTTTTTTAAAAAGTCAAAATAACCTCTATTGTTAACTGCTTGTTCTGTTGTGTTGACTGCCATTATTATTTTTCCTTCTAATGTTTTATATTAAAATATAAAATCCACTGCACTATCAAATGCACCACCAACGAAACCTCCTATACCCGATTCAGGATTAAATAGATCTTGTGCTAACGAGGACACTCCTGCTTGAGCAAATGGTCCTACAATACTAGAAATAAAAGTAGAAGTATCTCGCGCATTTTCTATATCTGCATTAAATTCTGCTAAGTTTCTTTCTGCACCAATATTAAGTTGTGCAAGTTGTAATCCTGCTAGTCTATCGGATTCATTTTCACCAGCAGTAAAAGCAAATTCTAACATGTCTCTATATTCTTGCCAAAGATTATCATATGCTTCGTTACTAAGGTCAAGCAAATTTTGAGCATTAAATTGATTTTGAAAATTTATAGCTGCTGTATCTGCAGTAGCAATTTCTCTACGCCACACTGCATTACTTTGTTGGATTGCTAGTTGGTTACGGGCATTAAATTGATCTCTTTGATTAGCAAGTTCTGAATTAAATCTATTTAAAGCATTTATTTCTCCTGCATTAAATTGATTTATAGCATTTGCTTGAGCGGTATTTTGTTGTTCTACAGACGCAATAAGATTAGCATAAAATTGGTCTATTTGTTGTTGGTTGGTAGCGTTCATTTGCCTTGCAGTATTTTCTGCTGCAGTATCCGTTAAAAGACTTTGCACTTGTTGTTGTGAATTTAATACTGCAGATTGTTGTGAATTATTTAAATTAGCCATGTCTAATTGCAAAAAGTTCTGTGCATTTTGTACTGCAGACTGTTGCCTATTGTTTAAATTAGCAATATCAAGATTCGCTAATGCCGCCGCATTTGCCATTACAAGAGCTTGTTGGTTACTTAAATTAGATAAATCTGCAGTTTGGGCAAGTTTAGCATTTTCTAAAGCTATTTGCTGATCTGCAGTAAAGTTTCTATTTGCAATATCAGATATAGTAGCTGCATTTCTTACGCGAGTCTGAAAAGCTTGATCAAATTCTTGATTTAAAAATTGCGCTCTAAATTGTCCTGTAAGCATAGCAGTTTGCTGGCGATTAGTTAAATTCTGTGCTTCAAATGAAGCTACGGTTCTTGCATCTGCTTGAGCTATAGGTACTGCAGCTTCAAGAGCAGCTTGTACAATGGCTTGTCCTGCCATACTACTTGCACCCAATCCTCTTTGTGCAAGTTTTTCTGTAGCTGCCCGTACAGCACCTGAAGCCCAAAAAGGTACTTCTCCTTGTGCAAACTGTTCAGAGAGAATTTCTAATTGTCCTTGAACTGTAGCAGCTTTACTAGGATCAACTTGAGCAGCTTGTAAAGAGGGTTCTACAAATGCTGCAGCTTGAACTGCTTGTTGTGTGGGACCAGAAATTTGTTCTGCTGCTTGTAATGCTCTATCAGCAGGAGTTTGAACTTGAGTAGCTTGAGCTTGTTGAGCAGCCTGTAAATTAGCCACTTGTGTCTGTGCTTGTTGAGAAGCTTCTATAGTTTGAGTAGGCGCAGCAAGTTGTTGTGCTTGTACTCCAACTTGAGCTACAGCAGGAGCAGCTTGAGCAGCAGCTACTTGAGCAGCTTCTGTAGTAGTTGGTTGTTGTGCTTGAGCAGGTGCAACTTGAGAAGCTCCAGTAACACTTAAATCTGCTGTAACCTGCCCTGTAGCTGGATCTATAAGTTGGGCTTGTTCAAAAGGTGTCATTGCTGCTTGAAACTGCGTACCTACAGGTAAGACAGGAGAAACTACTCTTTGTCCTGTAATAGTACCTATAGTTGAAGGAGTATTAGTAGTAGCTTCAGTAGCAGTAGTAGCTGCAGTAGTAGTAGGTGTACCAGTAGTAGGTGTACCAGTAGTAGGTGTACCAGTAGTAGATGTACCAGTAGTAGATGTACCAGTAGTAGGTGTACCAGTAGTAGCTGCAGTAGTAGTAGGTGTAGATGCAGGTGCAGGTGCAGGTGCAGCAGTAGCTTGTGCTTGTTGAGCACTAATTTGAGAATGTTTTTTTAATGCTGCATTATATGCAAGATCAATATTAGGAGCATTTGAATGAGTACCTATAGGTACACCCATAGCTTGTATAAATGACTTTTTTTGTGACTCATTTGGCTGCCCTCCTCCGGGAAATCCTGCAACAGCAGGTCCACCTACAGGAATTTGAGGAAGATACCCCCCTGCTTGAAAACTAGGTTGATTTTGTTCTTGCATATATCTTTGAGCCACCATAGGATTTTGTTCTAGAAATGCTGGAAAGTTTTCCATGTCTCCCGCATAACCAAGCGCCCTTGCTTTTTGTTCCAACATTTCTTGATTATAGCCTACCATATTATTTATTCCCCATTATAGTTTAAGTATCTTTATTTTCATCAGCACTTTGAAGTTCTTTTAATTTTTGCTCAAGATCTATATTAAGTGCTAGAGAACTAGCAAGTTTATTAAGTGCTTCATTTCGTTGTTCCATTAACACCGTAATAAAAGTTTGCGGATTTACTTCTTGTTTAGACATATTATACCTCTATTAAAATTCTCCAAGTGCGTAAGTTATTCTATTTCTTCTTCTACTTCAGGTTCATCTCCTAATATATATCCATACTTATTATCTCTTAAAAATATTCTTATCTGTGAAATTGGCCTCGCCCAACCCATGTGTGTCACTGCTGTACCCCAACCATAGGCACTTACCATACTTGGAACTCCGATTAGTTCATATACTCTACGAGAACTGTATACATACAAAGAACCACCTGAATTACCAAAAATAATCGGGCTACTTGCTAAATACAAGTCATTACCATGTGTATCTTTGCCATATCCCGACAATAAGCCCATAGTTGGAAAAGGGGGCTTACCTAAACCTGCACCTACAGCATATACCGTAGAGAAAATCCACGGCCCTTCATCTTTATCTTCAGGATACAAAGTAGCTACATAAGGCATTTTACGCTCGGTATCTTCTACCTGCAATAAAGCTAAATCTCTACCTTTATCATAAGCTACAATATTAGCAATTCTACCAATAGTACCTACAGCAGTGCTAAAATTATTATATTCCCACAAGTCTATGTTTACGGGACGCCTAGTTTCTGTTTCAACATGTTCTTTTTGGTCAGGATTCCAAATTTTATTTAACTTAACATAGTTTTGAATTACATGCCAGTTAGTTAGAACATAGCTTTCATATTCTTGATTTTCATTTAGATCTGAATAAATTACGGTTCCAGAACCTGTCCCACTTCCCACTCTTACAAGAACGGTAGGATAGAGCATTTCAACATGCTCCTGCTCTGGAACTGTGCCACTTTTATTTGGATTAGCAAAACTAGGAATAGTTAATCCCATAGAAATAATTACTGCTATTACCATTAGAAAATTTTTCATATTATTGCCTTTTTATTTATTACAGCGAGGAGATAAAACTTTATTTAATAGTATTAAAATATTTGTACCACTTAATTTCCAGTTCTATCGGGCCAAGAAGGCCTAGTAGGCCAAGCCCAATCATCTGTACCCCATTTTGTCATGTCAGCCGTTGCAGGCAAATCCCTGAGTTTCTTTCTATACGAAACCCATTCAGCTTTTTGCGAATCAGACAAGTCTGAGTCAGAAACCATTGTCCAATCACATTCTTCAAGTTTTTCTGTTCTTAAAAACCTAAGAGCCATTATGTTGGATTCATCTCTTGCTGTTTTTTCTTCATCTGTTAAATTTTTTACACGATGAACTAAGTCCACACTTACAGGGTTCCCATCACCATCCTTATTAATTGTAATAACATCTGTATCTAATTTTTGATCTCTATTGGGAGTTACATTTGTCTCGTTTAGAGGAACCCAACCCAAGGTTTTAAGATATTCATTATTACCATCAGATTTATCTAAACCAGATACATGCCTCCAATTTCGAGGCAATCCCCCCATATAAGTTACGCTGCCATTTTCAACGTGTGCATACATTCTAAACTCTCCTTAATTTTTTTAAAAGGTTCTCTCCACTTCCCGTGTTTTGTTTGACGAAAAAGTTTAACACTATCATAATACGGACTTTTATTCTGTGGTAAAGCCCATAAATAATAAGATAAAATAGGAACCACAATCCATGTTTTAATTCCCATAGCTGCTGACAAATGAGCTACGGAAGTGCATGAAGTAATAACTAGCTCACACTCACTGATTGATTTGCGAGTAGCTTTCCAATCACTTACATCTGCTTGTGGCATCCAATCTGGCTTTAACTCAGTGTCCTTATCTCTTTGCAAAGAGACACAATCATGCCCCTCAACTGCATCAAACATTAAATTAGCAGGGAAAAACCTATGCTGTTCATGTTCAAACTGAGGATTGCCACTCCACCTTACCCCTATTCTTCCTTTGACGGGTTCTGCTGTCTTGTTTATATAAGGCTTTCCAGACAAATCTTTGTATTCATATCCCAAAACTACATTACTAGACATGCTCGGAACCCAGTAATCATGGTAAACATTTAATGCCCCAGAATGATTTACTACTGGAAAGTTCTCTGAAAACATTTCTGCCAATTCATTAGAACATGCTACGATAACTTGGTTTCCTAGTTTTTTAATATCAAAAGCATATCTGTAATTGCAAATCTGATCCCCTAAACCACCCTCTAGGCTTAATAAAACCGTCCCTTGATTTCCTTTTTTCCAAATAGGTTGCGGAGAGCCAATATGTCTATTTCCAAAAACATCTATACCTCGACCAAAATCCAGTAAACGATGCCCCTCCAACAACTTTCCTTGTCTAAGATAATACCAGCCCCGATTAAAAGCTGCTCTTGGCTCAGTTGAATTTTGTTTTTCTAATATCTGTGCAATTTCCCATCCAGTTTTAAAATCTCCTTGCAGTCCTGCTTGTAATTGTTTGTCTATTAATTGCATGACTAATTCGCCAGCGCTTTACTTATAGTTCTGCCGTCTGCCGAAGGGATTTCCCATATTGCGTCTGAACCAATTTGAACGGGAGAGGAACGATCCGTAGTATTACCATTGTCTAGGCCACCCGCCCGTCCACCACCCCAACCCCAAAGGGTATAATCAGTTTTAGTAGCTATACACGATATAGAGGTGCCATCTATATACCTCCAATCTGTTAAAGAACCCACTTGAGTTAAACTAGAAAGATTGGTTGTATTCCCGTGACCTAATTGCCCGTTATCATTATTGCCACAAGTATAAAGCTCTCCACTAGTGTTAATAGCCCACATACTTTTATTCATTGAAATATGCGCCCAATTGGTAGCTGATCCTACTTGAACAGGAGAAGAATATTTAGTTGTATTCCCTTGACCTAACTCTCCGTATTGATTCTTACCCCATGCCCACAGAGTGCCATCCGTTTTAATAGCAGCACAAGACCACTGCCCAGCAGAAACTTTATTCCATGTAGTTAAACTACCTATCTGAACAGGAGATTTTCTTGCTGACGTATCACCAAGGCCAAGTTCTCCTTCACTGTTTTGCCCCCATGACCACATGGTATTGTCTGTTTTAACAGCAAGGCTTACAATAGAACCACACGAATATTTTCCAAGCGTGTTTCCCCAATTTGTTAAAGAGCCAACCTGTACAGGAGAAGAAATAAAAGCATCTTCATCAAATCCACATGCCCCTTCGTAATTTCTTGCCCACATATAAAGTTTATTACCAGTAGTGACAGCCCCTACTTGAGAAGGATCGCCATTAAATTGGCAGGGCAACGCCCAATCTGTAGCAGAACCTACTTGTACAGGAGAAGATTGTTTAACAGCATTACTGTTACCAGAAGCTCCCTGATTACCTTTGCCCCAACAAAACAACTGTCCACTAGAATTTACGGCAAAAACAACATTTCCAATAGAAGCTACAGCAGTCCAGACCTCTGCACCAATTTGAGTTAGAGTGGAAATACCGTTTCCTTCACCAGAAGTAACCGTTCCATTCCCTACTGCTGGAACTTCCGAACAATTTAATCCCCAACTCCAAAGTTCGTGAGGGGATTCAGGTGGGGCTGATCCTGAACCAGCAGCAGCCATCATCATTCTACGAATATTTGGCATTATTTAGTATCCGCACTGGCAACCATACCGTGCCATATGGTGCCACCGTCAATTGTAAAGAAAACAAGAACATCTGTACCAGAGGAAGTTAAACTTGGCGCTGATCCTCCAGCCCAATCTACTGATCCGGGCCAATTCACTGTTTGCGATCCTCCATTTACAAGAGTTAAAGTAAACCCACACAATTCATCACTAGCAGTAGGATTGCTAAATGTCCATGTAACAGTAGAGGTCGTTACAGTTGCACTAAAAGAATTTCCATCTTCAAGATCAATTGTACGAGAACCTCCAGCACTACCAAGTGCGCTAGTTATCTCACCGTAATCTTTAAGATTAGCTCTTTGTAAGGTATTATCGTTAAGATTTAAAGTACCATCAGAACCCAAAGTCATTTTAGTAGCAGCAGCTTCACTAGCTCCTGTCATAAAATCAATAGAAGTTGCGTTAGAACTTGAACTAAAATTTCCCTCCGCCCTTGCTTGAATAGCAGCCGATACTAAAATAGCATCTGTACCAGTCCCTTCATCTGGAGCTTGAAATGCTATCTTACCCAGTACATCATCAGCAGCAATATCTGTTTCACCAGTCTGTAATGTCAATAAGAAAGGATTGTCATCAGCAGTAGCTGTAGATTTTAGAAATAAACCATCATCAGGATCATGTGTAATAGTAACATCCTGATCATTACCAAAATAAATTACACCACTATCAGCAAGATATAAATCCGCCCATTCATTTGTTGCAATTCCTAGAGAATTTCCATCAGCAGATGCAGGATAAAAACCTGTAGCATTAAGTCTGACCTCTGCGGAATTTGCTATACCCAAAGACAATAAATCTGATGAATGGACATATTGTACAAATCCAGCAAATCTAGCATTTCCAGAATTAGTATCAGCAAAAGAAAGTAATCCAATACCATCAGTTGCACTACGAATAGTAATAGCAGTTTCTTCACCAGAATTTGTATTAGATATAACAAAACGAGGAGCATTACCATAATAACTACTCGGACTACTTTCGTTTATTCCAATGTTACCTTCTGAATCTATAATCATTTTTTCAGATGCAGCTTCACTAGCAGCAGTTTTAAAACTTAATTTAGTAGCATTATTACTAGAACTAAAATTACCCTCCGATACCGCTTCAATACCCGCCGCTACCAGTATCGCATCTGTACCAGTACCTTCGTCTGGGGCTTGGAAATTAATAACACCGAGTTTATCGGCAGAAGCAATATCTGTATCACCAGTTTGTAAAGTTAAAGTAGGAAATTTATCGTCTGCCGTAGCTGCATGTTTTAAATTAAGGCCCGTATCTGCCACATGTGTAAGTGTAATTTCCTGATCATTACCAAAATAAATTACACCTCCATCTGCAAGGTACAAATCACTCCACTCTAAAGATGCTGTACCAAGGGAATCTCCATCTGCAGAAGCTGGATCAGAAAAATCTGAACCAATATATGTTTTAAGTCTAGAAGCTGTAGTTTTTCTATTAGTTCCCCCTGCTCCATTATCAATTATAAACAGATCAGCATCTACAATAGCTTCACCAATATCTGTAGCACCGTCAATATCAAGAGTTGTTACTGGAGTTGTTCCTGCAGTCAATCCTGCACCAGAACCAGTAAAAGAAGTAGCTGTAAATACACCCGTTGAACTCAAAGAAGCTTTTTCAGCAGCAGCCTCACTCGCAGCAGTTTTAAAACTTAACTTTGTAGCATTATTACTAGAACTAAAATCTCCCTCAGATACAGCTTCGATACCAGCAGCTACTAATATTGCATCTGTTCCTTGACTTTCATCTGGTGCTTGAAAGTTGATAGCACCAAGAACATCATTAACTGCAATATCTGTTTCTCCTGTTTGTATAGTTAAAAGAAACGGATTGTCATCACCAGTAGCTATACTTTTTAAAATTAAACCATCGTCGGCATCATGTGTAACTGTTACATCTTGATCGTTACCAAATAAAATTTGTCCACCATCTGCAAGATATAAATCACTAAATTCTAAAGATGCTGTTCCCAATGTTGCGCCATCTGATGCATCAGGAACAAAAGCTGTTTCTGCTGTAAACGTATTCGTTCTTATGCCAGAGGTTCCATTATCTATTGCACCGAATCCAGAAGTTATAGAACCTGAATCTAATGCTCCAGTAGTAACGATATTACTTCCACCTACATTATGGCTTGCAAAATAAGTTGAAACGGTATCAACATTAGTCATTCGCATTGTACCGCCATCATTTATAAGAATACCATCTCCACTTGCTACAGAAGTTGTGCCTCTAGCAGTATCCCCATCTATTAAATTCAATTCTGTAGTAGTTACTGTAGCACCATCTAAAATTTCTAATTCTGCTTCACTAATACCTGCTGACCCTATTGTAACTGTACCTCCAAATGTTACATTAGCACCACTAAACGTCATTGCAGTAGTAGGTGTAGAACCAGATTTTATTACAAGTTCACCGCCACTGTTTGTTAAACTTCCAAAAGTAGTTCCATCATCTTTTAATGTTACATCAGCACCACCAGCATCAAGAATAATATCTGCTGCAGCATCTACTGTAACATTATTTGAAGTTGAAATAGTTAAATTAGTACCATCCCCCTCTATCTTTTCACCGTCATCACCAAAAGTTACACCAATATCTGCAGGTATATTAACATCACCGCCAGAACCTACACTAATTGAAATATCTGTGCCATCTGATTCTATTTTTTCATTACCAGATCCATCTAGAATAAGTCCTACTCCAGAAGGAATAACTACATCAGAAGTAGCCGTTAAATTAATTTTAGCTCCAGAGGTAACTGTTAAATCTGTACTATCGCCTTCAATCTTTTCTCCAGAACCAAAAGTTATGCCTACGTCAGCAGGAATTACTACATCAGCCGTAGCAGTAAGATTAATATTATTACCAGTGATAGTTAAATCAGTACCATCCCCCTCTATCTTTTCACCATCATTACCAAAAGTCATACCTATATTTGCAGGTATGTTAATATCTGCTCCTGATACTAAGTATAAATCTGTACCATCTCCGTAGATATATTCTCCACCCTCATCATTTAAATACAATCTTTTGGTACTATCTATTACGACATCATCAGAAAATTTAAAATGGTCTTCATCTTCCATCCAAGTTAAAACACCATCACTTGTTTCACCATCAAAGGT
>VTLG01008484.1_pt1 | contig 11521 bp, 14 predicted proteins | sample 4694571 | NCBI WGS metagenome assembly VTLG01 (sample SAMN12604809, study PRJNA352737) | marine metagenome | biome: ENVO:00000447; feature: ENVO:00000209|ENVO:00000569|ENVO:01000036; material: ENVO:00002151; isolation source: viral sequences binned using virsorter ... | reverse complement strand
CCTTATTAGAATCGACGGATTTACGTGCAAGACCACAGTAGATTCGGCACACGGGTATGAGGTCCAAAACATCCAGAATGGTGACATTGTGACAGCCCAAATAGGCACACACTACGGTAGCCAGCAGTTAGATGCTTTGTGGATAAAATAATCTTAATGAAATCAAAAAAAGAATCCAGATTGTCTAAATTAGAACGCTTGCGTTTACAATATCGTCGACATCGAGAAAGCCTTGAGCGTTTCGATCTTGATAAACTATCTAAGGATCTTTATACTCTAAGAACTCTAAGAAAAGATATCGAAGGCAGAAACAGATGAGAAAAAGCACCGGAAACATATTTGAAGATTATAGTACAATGGCACTCAACAGCATTGTCCACGACGCCAATCGCGTGAGCACCCATATGTGCACGGCGCCGATTTCTCAATCACGAGACTACGCAATATTCACAGCATCGGCATATACGATCGATGAGATAAGAGTGCTGCGTAGGCAACACCCAGACACAGTGGACATGACTGAGTACGATCTGTCCACAGCCGAATACTACGACGCGTTGAAAGATGCTGAATTTTTATTGTCGTCATAGTGATCTACGTGCTTGACAACGGTAAATCTTTCGACTCTCTCAGAGAGGCTTCGGCATTTCTGTTGCACGATCTAGTGGTTGAATTCGGTAGCAATAACAAGACTTTGTTATACAACACCTCCGAGATTTGGAGCGACGCAAATTATTTTGAGAAGTGTGTTGTGTTATGTGTCGGGAAAAGATTATGTTACACGTTCGACATTCTCACACATAGGCTGAGTCGGCTGGGGAGGGTGCACTAATGAGATGTAAGGCTTGCAACAACATGATGCTCACGCGTGAAGTCATTTGGAAAAATGATCGATTTGAAGATCTGTGCGGAAAATGTAAATCGCACGTGATCGAATCACTGCCAAATAATATCGCAAATCAAATGAGGGCCGAAAGTGAACCCGAAATTCAGACTATCCTTGACCGATTTTTTGGACTACGCCCCCCAAAATCTTGATGAAACAGTCCACATTCACCATTGCAAACAAGGACCTGGAAACGACAGACTTTACATCACAAGGACGAGTGATAACACGGTACTTGCCTACTGTCATCATTGCACAGCGCGTGGGTTTCATCACGACACCCGAGGCAGAACAAGACGCGAGCGAGTAAACAAAAACAAAGGGAAAAAACAGCCCTTTACCCCTCACGGTGGGACAACATCCCTGAGCGAGTGGAGTCCAAGAGCGAAGGCCTGGGTTTCGGCAGCATACATAGGCCAAGAGCTAATAACTAAATTTCAATTGCGGCATTTGCTTACCCAAGATGCTGTGATCATTGATATAAAATCCAACGAAAAAATAGTTAGATCTATACTAAGATCTTTTGAAAACAATGCGGCTGCCAAATATCTAACTTTGAGTCACGATAATTTTGCCGACGCTTCGGCATACGTATACCCCTCAGCCAATACAACCCGAGCCAACTGCGTCGTGATTTGTGAAGATGTGCTGAGCGCGATTCGAATATCCACCGACACAGCTTGCGATGCCTTACCTATTCTCGGAACGAGTCTTGCCAGGCCCCTATTGGCGCACATTGCCAAATCGCCAGCGTACAGAGACGCTGTAGTTTTTCTTGACGACGACAATTACTTTGTGAGAAAACAACAACGAGAAATTAGGAGAGATATATTGACATTTTGCGATCTCCAAACCAGAATAATCAGAATTGGCAAGGACCCAAAACGCATGTCACCCACTGAACTGAGAGATTTATTGTCATGAGAGAGCTTGTTATCATATTCAATGATTTGGGCCGCCTCAAAAATAGAAATAAAATACTTCCTTCTAATTTGTTGTCCGACGATCTTGACAAGGTGCTTACGAGCATGGATGAATATCTGTCCAAGAATACCGGAACCGAAAAAATAGAAAACTGGGATCTTTTCTCAGCATGGTTTTTCGCAGCCAGGTGGCCAGGACTATCTGCCACACAACGAGATTTATTTCAAGGATTATTTTCGTACGCCTCGAAAAACACGATGACGGCCTCAGAGGAAGATGTTTTCTTATCGTTGATCACCCAACACTATGCCGATCTGATATCAGATGTGTGCTTCGACATAGGGTCTAAACAGATTTTAGATCACGAGCCTTTGTGTGATTTAATTCAACCGCTACTCGACGAGTACAAGAAAAAAATCGACGAGCAGATTTCGACAGAAATAGAAACAGATATTGATGGAGATATATTTTCCAATTTATTTGAATCTGAGACAGGTCAAAATGGTTTTTCTTGGTGTATCGAAGAATTGAATCAGGCTATTGGCCCTCTTTCACCAGGAAATTTTATCATCCTAGGTGGCAGGCCCGACGCGGGCAAAACAACTTTACTTGCATCGCAAGTGTCTTTGGCAGTCCGGCAATTGGCTGAGGGCGATACCATTCAATGGCTAACGAATGAAGAGCGTGCTTCTAGAATCAAATTAAGAATTTTGCAAAGCGTACTTGAGACTACGCAAGCAGATATAATGCATAATTTCGAGGAAAGGAAAAAAGAATATCTCGATATAGTTCCCCCAGATGCGGTGGCGGTTCACAACATCTATGGTTGGTCTACGCAGCAGGTGGAAAAATTACTTCTTGATGAGTCTCCTCGCCTAGTGATTTTAGATCAACTGGCAAAAATAAATTATGTCGGCACGACGTCGAACGACGCAGATCGATTAGCAAAGTTGGCTGCAAAAGCGCGAAGTTGGTGCGTAGATTTTCCCGTGATCACAACCTGTTGGGCAGACTCGTCAGCCGAAAATGAAAAATACATTGAAACCAGTCAGTTATATGGTTCGAAAACTGGATTTCCGGGTGAGGCAGATGCGGTAATCACCATTGGCCGCATAATGAATGACGCCATCCCAACGGCGCGTTATTTGTATGTTCCGAAAAACAAATGTGCCGGTCGTGATCCCGCAAAGCGTAATGGAAAATTTGAAGTTAACATTTTGCCAGAGTTGGCAAGATTTGGAACGGGATAATGACGATGATATCGGTGATAGATATCGAGACCACCACGCACAACAAAAGGGGATTTGCTGCGTGTCCGCACGATCCCAACAATTACGTGGTATCTCTTGGTATGTTGATAAGCGATGGACGTAACAAAGCCACCTATCATGACTGGCACGTATCGAATCATCCACACATTGATTGGGAGATGAGCTTAAAAAATTCAATATTGGATATCCTAGAGCACACCACACTGATTGTCGGACACAATATTGCATTTGATCTGCTATATTTGCGGAGACTTTTTTCCCGTACCCAGTATAATTCGTTCATCCGATCTAAAATGCTGTGGGACACGCAGATTGGTGAATATCTTTTGTCTGGTCAGCAATGTAAATTTGCATCCCTGGACAGTCTGAGCGAACGGTATGGAGGAACCCAGAAAAATAATACCATAAAAAATTATTGGGATGCGGGTGTATCCTCAGAAGATATACCGAAGGCAGAGTTGTTAACCTACATGCGTGAGGACGTGTTTAACACAAAACTAGTTTATGACGGACAAGTTGATTTAGCAATGAATACCAAGCCAAACATGATCCAACTTATAGATCTGTCAATGGAACATAGGAAGGTCACTTTGGAAATGGAAGCGAATGGGATGTACTTTGATCAAGATCGTGCACATAAATTGGAGGTGGAATTGTCTGATCAAAGGGATAGAAGCAGAAAAATAGCTAAAAAAATAATGTCAAAATTTATTGACTCAGACCTAGAATCTAATCCTGATAGCCCAATTCAAGTCTCCGCCATTATATACGGGGGAGACCTGACAGTTACTAGACAAGTTAATTTGATAGATGAGTCTTCTGGATTACCCATCACGTACAAGTCAGGCTCCAAAAAGGGAATGGTAAAAACAAAAAAAGAGAAACAAAAAATGTGTATCCCAACCCCCCAATTTTGGGGAAAAAAAGAATTTGATTCTACATCCACCTCCGACGAGGCGTTAAAAACTATCCTGGAAAGAAATATTTTCCCTGTCCAGTCAGACGTACACACGTTAATTCTGCTAATAATAGAGTTGAGAAAGGTGTCGAAGGAATTGAACACCTACATAAGCGCTTATAGTAAAAAACACACCTGGGAGCATTCATCAACGATTAATTGTGTGTTCAATCACGCAAGCACTAGCACTGGCAGATTGTCTAGCTCAAAGCCAAACATGCAAAACATCCCGAGAAAAGTTGATTAATAACACCAATGTCTAAGATTAAAAATTGTTTTGTTTCCAGATGGCAATCTCACGGAGTGCTTGTTCAAGTTGATTTCAAACAATTGGAAGTATGGGGGTTGGCTTATTTATCTGGCGACAAGACCCTACAAAAAGAGTTACTTGATGGGGACGATATTCACACTAATAATGCCTCAGATATTTTTGGAATTAGTGAACCCAGCAAAGAGGATCGAAGAAAAGCTAAGCAATTCACATTTGAATTACAGTATGGAGCAAGCGCAGGATCAATAGCAAAACGACTCAAGATCAAACACAAAGCAGCCAAAAAATTAGTAGACAATTACTATTTAAAATATCCAGGGATAAAAAATTACCATGAAAAACTAATTCATAGTGCCAATTCAAAAGCATTTTCTGAGGGAGAATTCTCAACCAAGGGTTATCCGATAAGAAGTGTTGTTCTTGAATCTGAACCTACAGGGAGAGAATACAAACATATCCAATCCGACAAGCCCGAGTTCGTTACGTGGATAAAGGACGACACCACATTTTCACCAAGTGAATTAAAAAACTGGGGCGTTCAAGGATTTGCTGGGGGTGACATTGTTCCCCTGAGCAATGTATTACTCTACAAATCTTATTTACACTCGTCTGACCACATACAAAATAATGTGAGACTCGTCAACACCATTCATGATTCGTCCATCAGCGATGTACATATAGATGCATTAACAGATTGGCTACGAAAAATTGTAGAGGTGTATGATTCTGTACCCGAGGAAGCCAGATCTATATTTGACTTGTCTGGTTGGGAAATGTTAAAATTCCCTTTTGACATTGAAATAGGATTTGATTGGGGTAACGTCGTTCAAATATCCAGAGAAGTTGCACTGTGCAATGACGCACACACAATATTAGGAGAGTTGAATTATGGAACAAGCTAAAAAAACGTTACAAGGTGTCGTGAGAGGCACAAATGCGAAAAAAACTGGTTTCAAATTGGATGGTAACATTTGGTGTAACGTAGATAAATTTGCATCTAATCCACCAGACACCTCATGGATTCGCACCGGAATGCATCTAAAATTCTTAGTCGGTCCTCCACCGTGGCATAATTTCGCAGTCAAACCAGTTGTCGTTGGCAGCCCGGAAGATGTAGGCGAAGATCACGCCTCATCCGAGGTAGTGCATATTCCCGAAACACAAAACACACAAAAGATCAATTCCTTTTCGACTAGCAATAACAAGGATATGCAGATTGCTAGGGCTGTGGCCGTCAAGGCTGTTACGGATACCTATCACAATGTACTGTGTGCCGTGATTTCAAGTCGTTCTCAAGCAAGCAATATCGACACGGATGAATATGCAATCTTCATCGCAGATGTAAATACAGTAGTCGATGGACTTCTAGCTAATTTTTCTAGCAACACTACCTTTGTGGATAATGTGGAAGAGATGACAAAATTATTGCTGCGCAAGGATTAGAAATGAATGATTGTGAAGTCAGGGGTGGTACCGCTGAGGTGTTGGTTGATGCAGATTTAATTCTGTACAAGGCTGGATATGCTTCCCAACGTACCAATTGGGCCATCTGGCACGATGAGGCATCTTACCTTTCGGGTGAGCCGTACGTGGAGGAGTTCGAATACAAGGCACAAGCCACCTCTGAGTTATGTAATCGGTTCAAGTCAGATCATCCATGTGGGTATATTGGATCTCTTATTTATCCAGAGCCATGGGAGACTGCTTTGGAGTGTGTTCACGCAATTAAGGATAAAATTATCCGTACTCTGGACACACATACCATGTATTCCGATTACATTTTTAAATGTTTTTTTTCTTGTCCCTCACAGGATAATTTTCGACATGTCACATACAACAAGTTTAAATTGTTAGATTCTTTGAATATACCAGGGTATAAGCAAAATCGGGGTGCCACCAAACCGCACTGGTTCTACAAAATAAAACAGTTCATACAATCTGATCCTGACTTTTGTCAATATGCCGAACAAGGTATTGACAACGAGGCCGACGACCTGATTGGTCTAGCGATGAGTAAAGATTATCTTAATCCGGGTACGATAATCGCTAGCATAGACAAAGACCTTGACACGTTGCCAGGTTATCATGTAAACTGGGATAAGTATATATTTTATACTGTTGATTATGATATGAGTATATACAATTTTTACAGACAGGTTTTAATGGGGGACAGGATTGATAATATTATTGGTCTCTATGGTGTTGGCCCTGTAAGGGCGGATAAAATTCTAGGCGATGTTTATCGCAAACAATTTTCTGTAGATCCAAAAGAAGACATTTCTATCGAAGACCTTTGGCACGATGTTTGCATACGCGAATATAAATCGCTATCAAACAGCGACGACAAGGAAAAACAAAAGCCTTTTCTGGATTGGTTAAATCTAAATTGTAATCTCCTATGGTTGCAACGACAGGGTAGATGTGAGTGGGGTCGAGACGAGTACACCTTCCGTGAGTAAGAAAAAACATACATATCGGGGTATAATATATAGGTCAGGATTTGAGAAAAAGATTGCTATATTTTTAACCAAGAGAAAAGTAAAATTCTCTTACGAAAAAAATGCAGTTACTTATTATTTACCAATCAAGGGAAAGTGCATTTCTTGTGGTTCAAATCTGGTAAGTACAGCACATAGGTACACTCCTGACTTCGAGATAAAAAGCAAACCAGGCAAAAAAAATCGTCCTGTTCAGAACGCCCAAAAAAATGTAATTATTGAGGCGAAAGGCCGATTCACTTCTAGGGATAGGACTAAGATGACTAGAGTTGTCAAAGACAATCCAGATCTAAGGATTCACATGTTATTTATGCGAGACAATTGGTTAACGTCCAATAAAACAAACAGGTACAGCGATTGGGCAAAGACGCTAGGTATACCCTATCACGTATCTTCCTCTGGTGAAGTTCCAAAAGAGTGGTTGAGATAATATTATGACGCACACTGCCTACACGATTGTTGTACTGGGTGACAGCCATGTCGAACCTAATCAGTGTCTAAATAGATTTTCTGCACTAGGTAGGTACCTGCTTCATAAAAAGCCTACACATATAATTTCCATAGGTGATTTTCTGTCGTTGGATAGCCTAAGCGCTTGGGATCAGGACAAAAAACGGACTATGGAGGGTGTCAGATATTGGAATGACATTAGTGCTGGCAATAAAGCCTTAGATCTTATGACAGATCCTATCATGAGGTACAATAAACAGCGAAAAAGGCTACACAAATCTCAATACAGGCCAGTGAAAATATATCTTAAGGGTAATCATGAACACCGATTGGACAGATACCTGGATAAAAATCCTGTGTTAGATGGATCCGAAATATCTCTAGAACACAATTTGAAATTGTCTATTAGAGGGTGGAAGGTAGTGCCCTACAAAGAGCACTATGTGTTGAATGGAATCGCATTTACTCACGTACCCATCAGTAACAATGGATTTCCTGTCGGTGGAAAATACATTTGTCAAAGAGCTTTAGATCTGTACAATTACTCTATTGTATTTGGACACACACATCGTCTAGAGGTCGCCAACAAACACCGGCACGGTGGCGAGCATCTCCAACAATCATTGAATTGTGGATGTTTCTTTGAACACACGCCAGAATACGTCCGGGGAGCGGCTACAGATTACTGGAGAGGTCTTACGGTGTTGCGAGTAAATCAAAACATGCGTTTCGACATGCAAACTATAAGCATGTCCGAATTGTTAAGACGTTTCAAATAATGGGCGATGCAATCCTAAAATGTAATGGATGCACACAGTGTTGTAGAGGCCCAGGGCGAGTACTATTTCTAAATCCTAGGCAACCTTTAAAACATCTGGATGTCAATATAATCACTAGATACTATCCAGATTCTTCCAAAGAATATAAACTTTTTGTACTCAAACAAAAAGACAATGGTGATTGTATCTATATCACGGATAAAGGATGTTCTATTTGGGATAAGCGGCCCGAAGAGTGTCGCACATATGACTGCAGGCGTCACATGGCAAGCTCTTCTGAACGGTTTAGACTCCCTCATATTGCTATAGCAGCACAAGCACTAGAAAAGCGAATGTCTATTCCCGTAAAATCAAATTAAAGATGCAACTTATGGACAAAAATTGGTCTACCTTGCGTTGGAATAAAACCAAAAACAGTAAGAAATACAAAGAAGTTAAAAAAAAGATAGTTGTAGAAAAGTTTCCAGAGGACCGGACAAAAATACGCAAGAAATATTCCAGGAAAGGAAAATCTAAAGGTGCTTTTTATGAAATCGATACATAAATTAGGAGGTGTGTGGTATGTTTAGAACTTCTTACGGAGAAGACATTTTTAAAAACAAATACGCTCAAAATCAATATGAAACATGGGCAGATAGGGCTAAGGTAGTTGTTAATTGGGTTTGTGGGAACATTGATGGGACTAGCAACATGCTTATGTCCAAGGATGATCAGGCACAATTAGCTCAATACATTACAGAATATAAATTTATGCCTGGTGGCCGGTATCTCTGGTATGGTGGGCGTGATGCTCGGTTCTTCAACAACTGCTATCTTTTACGATTGGAAGAAGACAGTAGAGAGGAGTGGGCAGGTCTCTCACAACGTGTTATGTCATGTTTAATGACAGGTGGTGGTATAGGTGCTGATGTTTCTTTGTGTCGCTCAGGAGGAAGGGCGCTGCGTCGTACCGGTGGAGTCTCCTCAGGGCCTTTGCCATTGCTGTCTACGCTCAATGAGATAGGTCGTAATGTCATGCAAGGGGGTAGTAGGAGATCGGCTCTGTACGGCTCACTAGATGCGTCTCATGGAGATGTGTGGGAGTTCCTACACTATAAAAATTGGCATGACAAAAAGATACAAGGCACAGACATTACATATGCCGATGCAAAAGCGGCAGATTTTAATTTTCCTGCACCTCTTGATATGATGAATATCTCAGTAAATTACAGCGATGATTGGTTGTCTGGTAATGATAACGATGTGTTCATGGAGAATTGTAGGCAGGCACTTATGACCGGTGAACCAGGATTTTCTTTTAATTTTGGTACCCAAAAGAATGAGACTTTACGTAATGCATGTTGTGAAATAACGTCAGAAGATGACAGCGACGTGTGTAATCTTGGAAGTGTCAACCTTGCTAACATCGAAACCAAAGAAGAATTTAAAGATGTAGTACATCTGGCATCTAAATTTTTAGTGTGTGGATTGATTAGAGCACACCTACCTTATGAAAAGGTGGAGGAAGTTAGGCAAAAGAATTCTAGAATTGGGCTAGGTTTGATGGGATTACACGAATGGTTATTAAAACGAGATTACCAGTACGAAATGAACAATGAATTAAAAAGCTGGATGAAAATATATAAAACAGAATCAGAGTATGCAGCCAATGAGCATTGTGAAAGACTTTTTATAAATCGTCCTGCTGGATATAGAGCAATTGCTCCTACTGGTACTATTAGTATTCTTGCTGGAACAACCAGCGGTGTAGAGCCAGTGTACGCTGTAGCCTATCGTAGGCGCTACCTTTCAGATGGAACTAGGTGGAAGTATCAATTTGTTGTTGATGGCACGGCACAGTACCTCATTGAAAGTGGAGTAAATCCAGATAACATAGAGTCTGCTGTAGATTTGGCAAGTGATAACTGTGCACACAGGCGCATAAAATTTCAATACGAGATGCAAAAATTTGTAGATCATGCTATAAGTTCTACGGTTAATTTGCCAGCATATGGCACCGAATGGAATAACGAAGATACTATTATTCCATTTTCAAAAACTGTGCGTGAATTTGGACATGGACTTAGAGGATTAACTTTCTATCCGTCTGGGGCCAGAGGAGGACAGCCAATAACTCCTGTCACCTACAAAGAAGCCTCTTCAAAGAGGGGCATAGTATTTGAAGATAATTCCGAAGAACAATGTTTATCTGGAGTATGTTCTATATAATGTATATACCAATTGATAAGTATGTTAAAAAGTACGATGAAGATCGCATCCTTAATGATTTAAGAGATTACATTGAACACACTTATGACTTTGGACACTATAGTCTAAATAATTTTCAAGCCACAGAATTCATTATGGACAGTGGTCACGGTGAAGGTTTCTGTATTGGCAATGTGATGAAATACGCACAAAGATATGGAAAGAAGAACGGCAAGGATAGAAAAGACTTACTTAAAATTGCCCATTATGCAATAATGGCAATATACAATCACGACAAAGAACATAAGAATTCTGAGGAAACTGTAAGTAAATCTACTTATCCAAGTACCTGGCCATATGATGAGGACTCAAAGAAAAGGTTGAAAGATGAATTTGGCTATGAGCACAAACCAATGGTAGATCATGAAGATTATGAATCATGAATGTTAAACTAATATCATACAGCCGTAGTACAAATATTTACCGTGACGATGAATTAGAAAACACAATTCAGTATGACTTGACAGGATTAATTTCATATTGTGCACGGGTATCTAATCCAAGCAACCAGATGAACGAAGAAACATCTGAGAAACTAATCAAATATCTCATAAAGAACAAGCATTGGTCACCATTTGAGATGGTAAATGTTTGTTTGGAGATTGAAACCACTAGAGATATTTCAAGACAAATATTACGTCACCGTTCTTTTTCGTTTCAAGAGTTTAGTCAACGATATGCAGACCCTACAGAAAACGAGTTTGTAACTCGTGAGGCCAGATTACAAGACAAAAAGAACAGACAAAATAGTATTGAACTTGATTATGAAAGTGAATTACATCACGCATGGTATACTAAGCAACAGATGATAATTCATGAATCCGAGATGGCGTACAAGTGGGCCATTAAGAATGGCATCGCAAAGGAACAGGCACGTGCGGTGCTTCCCGAAGGATTAACACTATCACGTATGTATATGAATGGAACACTTCGCAGTTGGGTTCACTACATTGAATTGCGAACAGGGAATGGGACACAAAAGGAACATCGAGAAATTGCGAGAGAATGTGCAATTGAGATTGCTAAAGTGTTTCCTCTCATATATGAATATATATTATAGGGATCTTACATGATGACAAATATTTTCACACAGCACCCAAAAGAACTTTCAGAGACTTATTTAGAGCATGGTTTCAAATCTATGAAATATTCTCTAACATTTTTTTATCTATTTTTAGTAGCTTTTTCCCATGCTTTATTTCCTTTCATGTTTAAAAGTACAGTCAGCAATAAGATA
>VTLG01005561.1_pt1 | contig 11521 bp, 5 predicted proteins | sample 4694571 | NCBI WGS metagenome assembly VTLG01 (sample SAMN12604809, study PRJNA352737) | marine metagenome | biome: ENVO:00000447; feature: ENVO:00000209|ENVO:00000569|ENVO:01000036; material: ENVO:00002151; isolation source: viral sequences binned using virsorter ... | reverse complement strand
TAAATCCTGCTGCTGCTGTTGAGCTCGTAGCTGGAATCGACGTATCCGCTAACTGGAACAACACTGCTGTTTCTAACGCAAGCTTCACCTAAGCTTATAATTTCAACCAACATACGGGAGGGTTTCCACGCCCTCCTTTTTTTATTCATAAATATTAACCTATGGCGACCACGACAACTGACACCGATACCGAACTATCCGCTGTGAATGCTATACTGGGAGCTATTGGTCAGTCACCAGTAACTTCTTTAGTATTTGATAATCCAGAAGTACAGTTTATATATAATTTATTAAGAGATTCTAATGTTGATGTACAGGCAGAAGGCTGGCACTTCAACTCAGAAAAGCATGTAACATATACACCTGATTCCGTTACTGGTAAAATAAGTATTGGTAATGATATTCTTAAGATGGATGTAACAGAAGGCTGGAGAAAAAGATCATATGATGTAGTAAAAAGAGATACATACTTATATGATAAATATGATCATACTGATGACTGGTCTGATCATACAGAAATAAATTTAGATATTATTAGGCTTCTTAGTTTTGAAGATCTACCTGTTGTATTTAAAAGATATATAACTTATAGAGCTTCAAGAATAGCAGCTACACAATTAGTAGCTAATTCTGAATTAGTTAAATTATTAGGTACTCAAGAAGCATTTGCTAGAGCTGCTTGTATGGAATATGAATGCAATCAAGGTAATTCTACTATGTTTGGATTCCCAGAAGATTCTAGTTATACTACTTATCAACCATGGAGAGGACTTAGAAGATAATGGCTAGTATTAGACAAACAGTACAAAGTTATTCTGGTGGGATATCACAACAACCAGACCAATTAAAAAAACCAGGTCAAGTAAAAGATTGTCTCAATGCTATTCCTGATATAGTACTTGGATTATATAAACGACCTGGTTCCAAAAGAGTAGGAACATCTAAGTTAGCTAATGTACAATCTGGTGGTTCATACTTTCATTACCATAGAGATGGAGAAGAAGGTAGCTATATAGGACAGATAGCTGCTGATGGTACACCTAGAATATGGAAAGCAGAAGGAGATAATGCTGGAGCTGAACAAACTATTGCTTACGGTACTGGTGGAGAATCTGATATTAAGACCTATCTATCTACTACTGATCCTGAGAATTTACAATTTCTAACTATTAATGATACTACATTTGTTACTAATAGAGATACTAATGTAGGTACTACAGGTACTACTACTGCTAGACCTGATACACATTTTGCATTTGTAGATTTACTTAGAACAGAGAATGGTAGACAGTATGGATTAAATATATACAGTAATAATACTCCTGGTGTAACTATCAATAGAGCTACTAGGATTAAGATTACTAATGATAACTTAGCAGAAGGTGATGGTACTGGTCATTGTCCAGGTATTGGTACACAGGTATTCTCTGTAACAGCTGACAGTAGTTATGGATCTGATATTACTCATGTTAAAGATAGTGATGGTAATACAATAACAACTGGTAAAGAGAACTTAATATTTAGACTAACTTCATTAGGACAGCAAGGTAATAGTAATCAAGATGACGAAGTATCAGATTCAGGTGGGTTCCGATGTTCATATAGTAGACGAATCGAATTACTACATGGAGGAGAAGGTTGGGAAACTGGTGATGTTGTAAGAGTTAATCTAACTTCAGCACAGACTACTTATCATTACGATGTAACTATTGATAAGCATGAAGCTACTACTGTTAAAGCTGATATAAAAGCAGTAAGACCTGATCCGACCCCCTTTGATGCTGATACAGCTGTTACTTCAGATACAGTATTAGGAGGAATAGTTTCAGAATTAACTAGTACAGGCGTTACAGCAACTGTTATAGGTACTGGTCTTTATTTAACTAAATCTGATTCATTTAGTGTAGAGGTAGTCGATAAAGATTTGATGAGATCAATGCAAACTAGCATTAATAATGTAACTGAATTACCTATACAATGTAAACATGGTTATATTTGTAAAGTTGAAAATGCTAGGATGTCAGATGAAGATGATTACTATGTTAAATTTGCAGGAGATAATGATAGAGATGGTCCTGGTTCATGGGTAGAATGTCCTGCACCTGGTATAGTTAAGTCATTTGACGATGCAACTATGCCTCATGTTATACAAAGGACTAGTATAGCTAACTTAGGGCAAGCAAATGAACTAGCTACCTTTACTGTTAAACAATTTGATTATGCAGATAGAGAAGTAGGAGATGATAATACTAATAAAATTCCTAGATTCAATGGCAATCCTATTAATCAAGTATTGTTCTTTAGAAATAGAATAGTCTTTTTATCTAAACAATATGTAGTTTGTTCACGACCTGGTACTGCAGATAAACCTGATTTCTTTGCTAATACAGCTTTAACAACTAGTGCAGATGATCCTATAGATATATCTAGTAGCTCTACATTACCATCTGATTTATTTAATGGATTAGAAACTAACACAGGATTATTATTATTCAGTTCTAATCATCAATTCCTATTAGCTTCAGATGATACTACATTTACTCCTGATACAGCTAAAGTAAAAAGTATAGCTCAATATAATTATAATACTGATATACCACCAGTATCTTTAGGAACCTCTTCAGGATTCATAGATAACTCAGGTAAGTATAGTCGTTTTAATGAATTGTTCCAAATAAAACGAGAAGGCGAACCTACAATAATTGAAACAAGTAAAATAGTACCTACTGTATTAGAGAAAAATATAGATTTACTTACTAATTCAAGAGAGAATAGTATCGTGCTATTCGGCAAGACTAATTCAGATACTCTTACAGGTTATAAATATTTTACAATAGGAGATAAACGTGAACAATCTTCTTGGTTCAAATGGAAGTTTAATAATCCATTACTATATCATTTTATAGTTAATGATTCTTATTACTTTTTAGATACAGATCATTTCTTACAATCAGTTAATCTTATACAAGCTGATGGAGATATAAGTATAGATCAAGATTCTGTTAATTACTTACTTCATTTAGATAATTACACTACTGTTGCTAATGGTACATATGATGCAGCAACTAAGAAAACTACATTTGCTAATCAGTCTGATTGGATAGATGATGTAACTACACCTAACGGAACACTTGTAGTTGTTGATTCAGATTCTAATACAGCAAGAGAAGGTAGATATACTGAATGTACTGTTACAAATACTGATGATTTCACTGTACCTGGTAACTGGGATTATAGTGAAGAGTTTGAAGTTGTATATACTAATATAAATGCAGGTAATGAACAAATAGTACTAACTACTGGATCTACAGATCATGGAATAGAAACAGGTGATCTTGTAAGATATGTTAAAGGAGATACACTTGCTGCAGGTCTTACTGATGGAACTACTTATCATGCTATAGATGCTTCCATAAATAACATAGCATTAGCTACTAGTGCAAGTAATGCTACAGCTGGTGTTGCTGTTAATATAACTGGTCAAGGTACAGGTACTCATAAGATACAAAAGTTAATTACTAATTTAAATATAGGTTATCTATATGATTATCAAGTAGACTTTCCTACTATTTATGTTAATAGACAAGAAGGACAAAGAGTTACTTCTGATATCAATTCTTCATTAACTATTCATAGGATTAAATTATCATTCGGTAAGATAGGTTTATATGATACTACACTTACTAGAGTAGGTAAAAGTGCTTATAATGAAATATATGAATCTACTACAATGGATGAGTATTTAGTATCTGATGCTCCATATTTAGAAGAGAAGATAAAAACTATACCTGTATATGAAAAGAATACAAACGTAGATATTAAACTTAAATCGACACACCCTTCACCTGCTACTCTAAGAGCTATGACATGGGAAGGAAACTATTCACCTAAGTATTATAAACGTGTCTAAGTATATTCACCCAATCACTGTAGAGGCTGCTAAAGAGGTAGCCTCTAATTTACGCCCAGAAGACCGCAGAGAGGTTGAAGAGGGTCACGGGCTAGATCCTATGGAAAGACTAGTTTGGGCAGCTCAGAACCTCCCCTGCGTGTACTTCACAGTGCCTAACGGCAAGACTGCTGGTATGGCTGGCGTAGAACCAGATGGCACTATATGGATGTTATGTACACCCGCAATACATGAGTATCCTATTACATTTGCTAGAGAAGCAAAAAGATATGTTGATAGTAGGCAAGAAAAAATCTTGCACAACATAATAGATGAACGTAATACAGTTCATTTAAAACTACTCAATTTTTTAGGTTTCAAATTTTTACGGAAAATTTCTCACGGACCTAACAAACTTACATTTATTGAATTTAAAAAATGGCATTACCATTAGCAGCCCTTTGGGGAGGATTAAAAATAGGTAGCGCTGCTCTCGGCGGTTTATCTGCCTTTCTGGGAGGCAATAGCAAAGCTAACGCAGCATTAGCTATACAACGTGATCAGCAGATGAGAAAGTGGTATGGCGAAAATACTGCTCGTCTAAATGAAGATGCTGCTGTAGAAATATCTCTACAAGAAGCAAAGAAAGGATATAGTAAACGATTAGGAGATGCACAGAGATGGCTATTAACTCAACACGGATTAAATTTCAAACAACAAGCACAGATATATCAAAAATTTGTAGCTAAACATGGCACTGGTGCCGTAGGCGTAGCTACAGGTATTGGAGAAGTAGCTACAACAGCAGGTAGAGCCATGAAAGCTGCTGAATTATTAGGTAGAATGGCAGCTGTAGATGCAGCTAAGGCTAAAGCAGGAGAAGCAGTAGCTACTTTCTTAAAAGGTGCTGAAGCAGAATATGTATCTAAACGTAGATGGAATAACAAACCACTACCAACTATTGCAACAGGTCCATCTCCTAAATCTCCGAGTTTTTGGAGTAGGGCAGCTAAAGGCTTAACCTTTGCAGCTGGTGTAACTGAGAGCTTTGGTGCTCTGGAAGGTCTAGGAGAGCAATTCAGTGACTTTAGAAATGCATTACGTATACGTAAAAATACTTCATCTCCATTTAGTTTTGCCGAAGGAGCTGATATGAACTTAGACATAGGTTCAGATATGAGTAAATATGATTTTAACCAATCGGGGGATTATTGGGGATGACAACAGCACTAGAAAGATTATTACAACAAGGTAGAAATAAACTACCTGATATATCTCAATACCACCAGAAGCAAAGTCAAGTTGCAAAAGGTTTCAATGAAGGTGCTGCTCAACATACTAATGCTTATCAACAAGCACTTATTCAAACAATAGCATCTAGTAAATCAGATCTAGTAACTGATGTAAAAAAACTTGTTGATTCTATTAATCAAGTAGGACAAGCCAGAGAGAAAAACTTTGAAAAACAAGTTAGAAGAGATTTTAGAAAAAATTATTCACAAGGAAGTGATTACGTAACAAGAGTAGCAGAACTTACAGGATCAATAGACAAGACTGATTCTAAAGAAAAGAGCAAAGATATTCCTTTCCAAACTGATCTCAAAGATTCTATTATAGAAAGAAATAATATAGAAAAAGATATAAATACATTAATCGATACTAGCTCTTTATATGATATAGATTCTGTAGAATTAAAGAAACCTAATGTTTTTGATAAAATAGATAGAAGTAATGCAGATATAGCTAATACTGGGTTTCAAGTTTCTCTTACTACTTATGCTAAGATGAAGAATCAGAAAATGTATAAAGTAGAAAGTAAGGATTTTACTGGTATAACAAGTTTTCAAGAAGCTTTAACTGAAGGATGGAGGATGGACGATGGATCCTCTATGGCTGAACATATAAGACGAGAAATCTTTGGAGACATCTTTGTTCAAACTGGATTAAATAATGTAGGTAGTTTAAATCTAAGGAAATATTATTACGAACCATTAAGTAAGTGGTTAGATAAAACACAGACTAATGAGGCAATAGAATATATAAATGAGGTTGATAAAAATTATAAAGCTGAAAAACAAGCAGAGTTACTATCAGGCTTAGAAAGTCCAGGATCCTTTCTTAGTGGATCTGAAGAGGATAATGGTACAAGTGGCTGGCTTTATAAGAATGATTCAAACTTAGGTTTAGCAAATTCTGCAGATAAATTACTAACACAACTACAAGGTTTAGAAGAAGATGAGTTATTAAAGTCTTCAGTTTTACATAAAATAAAAGGTGCTGATTATTATGTAAAAGGAGAAACCAAACCTTTAAGCTTAAAAGAGTGGGCTAAAAAAGATAAACGGTTACAAAAATTATATGACTGGGTATCAGAGAAAGCAATAACTATTGGTTCTAAAGAAACACAAAATAGAATGCTTGCAGATGCTAATTACATGAATACTTATACTAATGAAATACTTGAAGATACGTATAATAAATATGGTCAAAATCTTGAAGGTTATGATGAAGCTGCAAAGACTAAAGATCTAAGAGACTATTTTACTTTTTTAAAATCAGAAAAAAGTGGTCTTAGTATTCATGCAAGACAAACACTTAGTCCTAATGATCAAATATATAGAAATCTTGTTAATTCAATTCCTACTGAACAAGTATTAAGTGATCTAGATATACAGATTAAAGCTGAACAGGCTTTACAAAATCCAGATACAGAACTAGGTTTAAAGAATTACAATGATATGATGATGCGGATAAAGGATAAATCTAAGTTACAAAATTTCAAACTATCACAACTATCATTCCAGAAGAATGGTACAAATATTGCAGAAGCATTTAAATCTGGACAAGGAGATGCACATAAAGCAATTGATGAGATGGTTGATAAACATCTCCAGGAAACGGGAAGCCCATTAGGACCATTTATAAAACCTAGAGCTAAACAACGTTTTGATTCGGAGTATATGGCACTTCTGAAGTCGACTGGTAGTAAAGATTTAGCTTTAAAGGATAGTTTAGAACTGATCCAGAAGCTAATTCAAAATGATGAGTTTGATAAGATTAGTGCTAGTTCAGTTACTGAACCAGAAGCAGAGAATATTAATAAAAGTCTAGCAAAAACTAGACACTTAATTGATAACGAAGTTGGTATAGAAAATATAATTAATTACAAAGGTTTTTACCCAGGTGAAATAAAAGCTTTAAATGAGCATTTTACAAATGGTAAAACATATTATTTCCATGAACTTGCTAAAAGCTATTTTCCAAATGTTTTTACTACTGATTTTATAGAGCAAAGGGTAGAGAATTTACAAAAAAGAGAATGGGAACCTTGGGAAATTGCGGCGTTTAAAAATAAATATAATATAGATTTAGAAACTGAACCTTTTATGGATAAAGAAAGGTTTAAAGAAGTAAAGCAACAGGTATATAAACAAGTAGAATTACAAGCTAAAAGTCTTGAGAACAAATATCCACAGGTTGCTAATTTACCATTAGCTAGTGACAAAATAGATTACCTAGATGCACTTAAAATAGAGCAAGATAAAAAAATGCTAGAAGCTTTAAATGATGATTCTTCTGCTGGTGAAGTCTTTAATTATTTAGTAGAATCAGGATTCGCTATGGAACCTATATTCGAATCACTATATGATAAAAAAGCTTTAAAAGGTAATAAATTTAATCATATTACTAAAAATGGTAAGAATTGGAAATTTGATGAGGATGTTACATCGAGCACTCTTTCAGAAGTAATGGGTTATATAGTAAATGATCCATCGCCTGCAGCAAAATTTAATATAGGCATATTTGGGTTAACTCCTACTGAGATTAATTCATATATTAAAGCAGAAGATATATCTCCAGAAGATGCTTCTCAAATAGTATTTGATGAAGAATTTCAAGGAAAGGTAATGTTCCATAAAATTAAAGATACAATAAGTAAGAATAATAGTCTTTCTTCAATAACTGCAACTTCTTTTAGAAGATTAAACCGACTTCCTAAAGCAAAGAAAAAAGCTTTCGTTGAAGCTATAAAAAAAGGAACTATAATATCTTATACAGGTATAGAAGATCAATACGCAACAGAAGACCCTGATGCTTCTATAATAACCTCTGTATGGAATGATCCACAGTTTCTATCAACAGGCGTTTTAGATTATTTGGAAAGTCAGGATTACTTAAAACTTGATCTATCTGATAAACCCGAATCTAAATCAAAAAGAATTCCGCAACAAGCACAGACAGGAGATCCTTTTTTAGCTAATCAACTGTTTCCTGGAGCCTAATAAAAGATGAATGAAGAAGAACTAAATCAATTTGAGGTTGATCCAGAAGGATCTGCCAACCTTGCTCAATCTCTAGAAGAAAAAGAAGAAGCTGCTCAGTATAGACTTGCGTCACAGGCACAAGTAGATCAGCTTACTCAAAATAGAGAAGACTTTAAGTTAAAAGAAGACGACCCCAGACTTAAAGAAGAATGGGGAGTAGGAGGGCTTGCAAAAGAAGCTCAGTCTATTTTATCTGGTGGTCTAAGAGATACTTTTGAATCAGTCACTCAGTTTCCTGAACGTACATTTGATGCACTTTCAGGTGAGATGAAAAGAGAAAGAGAAGAGACAGGTGAATATAATCCTGAATTTACTCCTTTTGTAGATTCTAAAAGTCCTATCATTACTAAAACATGGTGGGGTAATTTAGCAAGAAGTGTTGTACATTTTGGTAGTTTAGCTGCAGGTACTATCTTAACAGCCAAGGCTGTAGGATTTACAGCACCTGTATGGTTGACTGGTATGGCTGGTTATGGTCTATTACGAGCTGCTGGTATTGGTGCCATATCTGATTTAATCTCTAAAGAATCAGATGGTGAGAACGCTTTAGGTATGCTTAGAGATCGATATAGTTTTATTGATACACCATTAAGTACTAGAGATACCGATCATCCTGTAATGATGAAATTTAAAAACATCGTTGAAGGTATGGGTATAGGTTTAATATTTGATGGTGCAGCAGTACTACTTGGTAAAGGAAGTAGATACACTAGAACTAAAGTTTTAAATAGAACTCAGTCTATAGATCAACAACAATTAAGACAAGGTTTACAACAGTTACGAAGTGAAGAGTTCCGTGCAGATAAAAATAGACCTGTAGCGGAACCACACCAAGGTGCTCATTTATCAGAAGAAACAGATCCATTTATAGTATGGGAACGTTTAAAAAAAACTAGAGATGAATGGGGAGCTGAAGATGGTCATGCTGGTAGTGTTACTACAGCTGTAGCTAAAGAACGTATAGCAAGATCATATCCTAGTTTTGAATTAGTAGATGGTGTTTTAAAAAAACTCTTAAGTGCTCCAACTTATAAACGAGTTATAGAAGATACTAAAGGTAGTAGAAAAAGATTAATTGAAACATTTGGTGAAGCAGTGGAAGCTCATCAAAAAATAGTTAATGGTAGAAATCCAGCAGAGATGTCAGCTAAACAATATCTAGAAGATATTTGGAGATCAGTAGATGTTTATGATAAAGGTACTCCAGATCAAATAGCTACTATTACTAGTAAATATGTTATAGTTACTGATTTAGTTGTTGGTACATTACTACAAGAAATAGAAGCTAGAGGTATAGGAGCTAGAGAATTAGCAGGATTTGCTGATTTGAAAAGTATAGATGGTCCAGCAGATCAAATTGTTGATACTTTATTAACTGCTCTTACTGAAACTAAAAGAGCTAGAATTGTTAAATCTAAAAACTTTGCAGAATTAGGTGCAGGTAAAAAGAGAGCATATGTTGAAGAAACATTAGCCAAGGAAATGATTGATACTAGAGAATCTATCCAAACTATACTACAGATAGCTAAGGAAGATGATGCAGGTGATCTTTTAATGGCTTTATTTGAAGCTTTCTCCTCAATGAAAACAGTTAATAGCCTAGACGACTTTGATGCCTGGGCAAGAAAGATGATCAAAGGTGGAGAAATCGAAGGTAAAGTACAGGTTGGAGCATTGATCCGAGGGTTACAGGAAATGGCTATTAATAGCATTCTAACAAGTCCTAAAACTCCTTTAAGAGCTATGATGGGTACAAGTACGGCTACATTCTTACGCCCACCTGCTACGGTACTGGGCGGTGCTATAAGATATCCTTTCACTGGTGATAGTGCTACTATACGTGCTGGATTAGCATCTATGAATGCAATGATGGAAGCAATTCCAGAGAGTTTTGAAATATTTAAAACTAAACTAAACTCTTATTGGAGTGGTGATATATCTACTATTAAAACTAGATTTGCAGAATATACAAGAAGTGATGATAATTGGGAGATCATAAGACGTTGGGCAGAAAGTGATAGAGCTGATCTAGGAGATAAGATATTTTTCAAGATGGCTAATATGGCTAGAGCTTGGAACAATAATAGTTTCCTTTCATACTCTACTAAGCTTATGGCAGCTACTGATGATTCTTTTAGATATATCTTAGGTAGAGCTAAGATGAGAGAGAAAGCTATGAGATCAGCATTAGATGCTCAGGGCAAGGGCTTACTCACAGCTTATACTGATATTAATCCTCAACTAATAAGAGCTTATGAAAATGATTTCTATAAGCAAATCTTTGAATCAGACGGTAGTTTAATAAAAGGTACAGCGACTGACTTTGCAGCTAAAGAAGTTACTCTTACTAAAGATATGAGAGGAATGGCAGCTGGACTTAACGCAGTATTTAATGCTAATCCTTTAGTTAAACCTTTCTTTTACTTTGCTAGAACTGGTGTTAATGGTCTAGAATTGACTGCTAAACATACACCTGGATTTAACTTCCTTGTTAAAGAATGGAATGATATAGCTTTTGCTAAACCTGATGACTTAAGTAATGTAGCACAATACGGTATCAATACTGTTGAAGAACTTGCTAATGCTAAGGCATTACAAGTAGGTAGATTAGCTATGGGTACTAGTCTTATATCATTAACGGCTTGGCAGTGGATGAATGGTAATATTACAGGTAATGGACCTATCGATAGAACCAAAAGACAAAACTGGATAGCTGCTGGATATATTCCTAGATCAATAAAATTAGGTGGTGTTTGGGTAAGCTATGATTCAATAGAACCATTTAACCAAATATTCTCTATGGTTGCTGATATAGGTGATGCTAGTCAATTAATGGGTGAAGAATGGACACAAGATAATCTACTTAAAATAAGTTTATTATTATCTCAAGGTGTTACTAGTAAGTCTTATCTTGCTGGTATGCAACAATTCGTTGATCTTGTAGGTGGTCGTCCAGGTCAAGCAAGTAGAATAGTTTCTTCATTATTAAATAACCAAGTTCCTTTTGCTGGATTACGTAATGATTTAGGTAAAATATTTACACCTCATACTAGAGAACTTAACTCTGGTATTATTGATGCTATAAGAAATAGAAACCTTATAACTGAAAATATAGCTGGAGAACCTTTACCTATTAGATATGATATTCTGAATGGAGATCCCGTTAAAGAGTGGGATTTCATGACTAGAGTTTGGAACAATCTATTTGGTGTGGTACAGTTCAATATTGTACAAAGTCCAGGAAGACAGCTACTATTTAATAGTGGTTTCGATATGTCTATGGCTACATTCTTTGCACCTGATGGTA
>VTLG01004960.1_pt1 | contig 11521 bp, 12 predicted proteins | sample 4694571 | NCBI WGS metagenome assembly VTLG01 (sample SAMN12604809, study PRJNA352737) | marine metagenome | biome: ENVO:00000447; feature: ENVO:00000209|ENVO:00000569|ENVO:01000036; material: ENVO:00002151; isolation source: viral sequences binned using virsorter ... | reverse complement strand
ATTATCTTTTTTTGTAAATAATTTACCAGAGTCAGTTCTTATTGCAACTTCGCCAACAACTAAATCACTTGCACTTGGGTCGCTGCCACTTGCATTTTTGAGTTTAATTGTGACCGCCATTTGTATAACCTCCTAGTAATCTTTTGTTTTTAATAGGTACCCCCATTAACATCAAAACCAGAAGTTGCTCCATCCTCCAAGAAGGTTACAAGGTCTGAGAGAGCCACTTGAACAATGCTTCCATTGTCATTAATAATCATGCGATCTGCTGTTGCTAAAGTTGTTGAAGTAGCTGAAGTATCACCATCTAACTTATTTATCTCGGCTGTAGTCGCTGTCACTCCGTCCATTATGTTGAGTTCAGAAGTAGTTGCAGTAACTCCATCCATTATGTTGAGTTCAGACGTTGTGGCCGTAACTCCGTCCATGATGTTTAGCTCTGAAGTCGAAGCAGTAACTCCATCTAAAATATTTATTTCTGATGCCGTTGCAGTGACTCCATCAAGAATATTCAGTTCAGCAGTTGTTACAGTTGCACCATCTAAGATTGCTACTTCAGTTGAAGTCAAAGCAGCCAACGCAGCGGAAGCACCTGACTGACAGCCTGATAGATTATCAAGATCAGCGTCATAAGCTTGAACATTTGTTCCAATGGCCAAGCCTAATGCCGTCCTTGCTGCTGATGCTGAAGTTGCACCTGTACCCCCATCAGATACCGCTAGTGTTCCAGTAATCGAACTTGCTGCAAGATCAACAGCGATTTCAGATGACTCAATAACTAAACCACCATTTGATTTGAGATCAACAGATAAAGTGTTACCAGATTTAGAAATCCCGTCAGATGCCACCACCTGACCTGCACCAGAAAACTGGACGAAAGTAAGGTTGTTGGTTCCTACAACGGCTGATCCTTTATTAGTGCTACATACAAACCCATTGTCAGAATTGACAGTTCCTTGATCTACAAATACGAATACAGATGACGCATCATCACCTGTTGCTAAGTCATCAGTCCTTGCCCATGTGCTTGCTTTGCAAAGATACAGTCCGTTCTGGGAAGAAGTACTTTGGTCTTTGACTAATACTCTTTCATCAGCAGAAACAGCAACACCATCAATGGTCTGTGTTCCAGATAAAGTAATATTTGCTGTAGTAGCTACTTTTACAGCTTCCTTAATATCTAATCCTTGAGAAACCCCGTCTACATAGCCTTTTGTCGCTAAATGAGCATCAGCTGTGGGTGTAACTCCTGTGACTGGATTTGTTGCACTTGCTAACTGGTCAACTCTATTTGCCTGTACTCCTGTGTCAAAATCACTAATTTTAGTATGTGCAATGGATGGAATATCAGCAGCTACCAAAGCTCTAAACGTAGGAGCAGCCGCAGATCCAGTTGTAGGACCTGATAAGACAGTGTTTGCAGTTCTTGTATCTGTCTTGTTAAAAAATGCACCAGCACCACCAATAGTAATAATTGAACTAGCAGCGGGTGGAGTAGCACCATCATCACCAAATCCATAATATAATTTTAAGTCCGCTTCATTAAACGCTAATTCTGATGGGGATAAACTTGAAGGTGAACCCGCACTTCCAGAGGCTGCTCTTTTTTTAATTCTTATTGTGTTAGACATGGCCTAAAAATTTCCTCCGTTGACAAGTGTGAGTTTGGTAGTTGTAGCATCTGCCTTAAATTTAGCAGAACTTGAGTCATAGTAAATAACTGATCCATTTACTTTTGACGTTTCATCAAGATCAATACCCTTTGGACCTTGTGGACCTGCAACTTTCACAGTTACAACTCTGGTTTCGCCATTAACTGTGACTGTATTTTTGTTTTGGGTAATGTTGATGCTGGTCATCAGATAGTTGTGTAACCCTCACTTACAAATATAGTACCTTCAATATAATATTCACGCTTTCCACTTGGATTTAAAAGTAAAACGTCATAAGACAATTCATTTGGTGTAAATTGTAAAGTTTGAACATCAGTCAAGCTTATATCAAATTCACCATTGGATCTATCGGTATAAGCAACAGTAAAATCAGCATATTTGCCTGTCCTTTCTTTATCCCAAACCTGTGCTGCTATCGTGAAACCAACCAACGAAACGGCATTGTCACTAGAGTCTGTAATCCTAAACGACTCAGAATGATCTGACCTTCTTTGAACAGTAAAATCATAAGTTCCAGCAATGATAGCCATGTTTAACTATAAGGTGATGTGCCTAGTATATCAGTTTTCCATTGAGCTTTTAAGCTATCAGTATCATTAGCAGCAGCAATTTCAGAGTTTGCGGGTGCATCCCTTAATGCTTGTTTTTTAGCAACAATGTCTGATGTGCTTGCACCTGTTTCAAGTGCTTTTTGAAATTCAACATCAAGCTCTGCAAGTTTTGATTTTCTTGCTGTCCTTATATTCGTTTTGTGAATTTCTCTGGCTTTTGCCATATCTACTCCAAATCCCATTGTTTACTCCGTATAAGTCCAAGCATTTCTGAAACTCCTATCTGTAGGAATAATTGATTTGTCTACAATATAGGATGTTTTTCCAGATGGAACATCCTTTTTCTGTAATTCTTCGATTGTTTTATTGCAATTTTTTGCTGGTGAAAGTATAGCTACTGAACCATCATCCTCTATATAAATAATTCTTTTATTTTGATCTGCCATAGTTTTTATTTTTATATTAACCTAATTAATTACCATCACCAAATATTGCAATACAGAAAATATCTTGATCTGTTGCAGCATTAGCAGCATGAACATTTCTTGATTCAATTCTTATACTGTTTGTTGTTAATTTAGTCGAGTCTACGGGACCAAAAATACTACTTTCATCATTCGACATGACGACTGCTGCATAATCGTTATTTGTCATGGTTACGTCAAAATTTATTGTATAATCGCCTACTCCATGATCTGTAATGGTGCTTACGTTATAATCGTCCCTTGTTGCTGGTGTTCCTGTGCCAGAAAAATTAGCCCATATTTTTGCTCTACCTTGTTCAATTTGAACAGGTGTTGAGCCATTATTACCTGATGAGTCTTGAATATTTGTTGGTCTAATATTTGTAGCTGTTACTGTAGTTGCAGAAACAGTTGTTGGCGAAAGTGTAGAAGTAGCAGAGGTTAAGATTGTGCCTGTTTCATCTGGTAATGTAAGAGTTTTATTTGAACTTGCAACATTAGATGGGGCTTTAATTTCAACATATTGGCTTGAATCTGAATCATAAAACCTTGCAGGTCTTTGATCTCTTAAATTAAATGAATTGTTTGAAAACGTGTAACTTAGATTGCCAGCACCAGAAAAACCTACAACATTACTAGATGTTTTAAAAAATCCAGTTGTACTATCACCAAAATTTACTGAAGGAGCAGTATTTGAACCAGCAACTAATGTTAAAACACCAGTCATAGATCCACCGCTTACAGGTAATAGTCCGAGATTAGCTGTATTTAATGAGCCTATTGTATGAAATGTTGCTGATGCGGCAGCAGAGTTACCTCCTGTGTCTCTTATTTTTAAAAGGCCATTATCTGTGTCTGCAAAAATTTGACATGGATGTGTAGTTCCTAAGTTTGATTGTGACCCACTATTTGAAGAAGCTAAAGCTAAGATTGCTGTTTGAATGTCAAGCCTTACAGCTTGACCTGTTCCATTTGGGATTTGAAAATCGGTGTCTTGTGCCATTTAATTAGATTTACCGAAACCAGTAGCGGTAAAAGTGAAGTTTCTATCTATTACGTTACCAGATGAATTGGTAAATTTCACATTGAAACCAGATCCACTGATTGAGCTTATTGTATATGTTTCGTTAGTTCCTAAGTTAGTTGGTACGACTTGAATTGATGGTAGATAAGCACTTGTCCCGCCTCCTAGTGCTGAAGTTCCTGTAAAAAAGTTATTAACAAAGCTTATACTCCTTCCAGAACTTGATGTCCCAGATGCAATAACTCCATTACTTGCTGCTAAATTAACTGCGGAAGTTTCAGTTCTTAATTCCAAAAAGGCATCAAATCCAAGCACCGAAACATCTAAATTTTGTGCAATGTTCGTACTTGTAAGAGTTGCTTTAAATTTAAAATATCTGCCTAAAAAACTTGCTTGAGAAAAGTCTTGAAAAGCACTAAAGTCAGAATCACTTGTCCCTGACGTAGATGTTGCGACCTCTAGTTTGACATTTGTATTGTTAACAACATCACCATCCCAAGAGTTATAGTCATCTACGTTTCCAGTTCTACTATCTAATAAATCAGAAACATTAACTCCAAGACTTGTAATGACCTTTGTTAAATTTAGAGAAAAAGTAGCACCTAAATCTAAAATATCAGCAAATATATAAGTTCCTGTAGATGTTGCTGAAAGAGTGTCTAATTTTAATTTGCTACTTGAAACAGTTGTATTGCTTTTTGTACCAGAAAAACTAGGGTTTTCTCGCTGTTGTTTGACAGTTAATTGTGTCAGTTGACTTGGCATTGAAACCGAAACTATCGCATCATTTTGCGAAAAACGGCCTCCATCATCAGTGTATTTAAGAACATAAGATCCAACTAAAGCGGGAACTATTGCCTCTGTCGAGTTTCCAGAAATCGCTTGAATTAAATCTTGTGATGATCCAAAATCTGCTCCTGATGTCGCAGTTGAATGACGTATATGCAGAAAACCCCCATGAATTACATCAATATCGGTGCTTTTATTCCATTTGAGCCTGACTTGTTTGCCATCAATGGGTTCTAAGGTCAAGCCTTGTACATCATCTGGATCATCAGTTTTACCAACGGCAATAAATTGATCTTCAAGAGGTACAACAGAGGGCTGGCCTAAAGCATTAATTGAGAATATTCTAAAATCATAAGTTCCTACATCACCATTTTCAATCACATAATCATTAGAAGTGACTGGTATATTAGTAAAATTATCATTATTTCTGCGGTATTGTAATTGATAACTTGTTGCACCTGCTACAGGCTGCCAAGAAACTACAATTTTACTTACCGCTTTATTATTAACAGCCACAAGTCTTTCTTGAAAAGTCATAGTTGTAGGTGGTTCTTTTATCTCTGTTAATGTTGAGATTGATCTTGCGGGTAAAACTTCTCCGTTTTCAACCTCTGTATATTTATTCTCATCATGTAACAAGGCTGTGACATTAAAAGTAGTGTCATTGTTTTCTTGTACTGTTAAGACTCTCCATTGTGTAGTTTTCAATGAAGGTGTTTCTAGAATGTAAACACTGTTAGGATTTGGTGCAGTATTTTGACCATCTGCATTTGTAAAAGCAACCGAAACTGATAAAGTATTTCCATTAATACCTGTAATATTTCTTGTACTTACTGAACCATCTGGCAAAATTACAGACAAAGTAGGACTTGCGGTTAATGCTGGAATGTCTGTGTTAGCAATGTCATCAACAGTTATTTGAGTTGTAGTCGGAGTTGAATCTGCGGAGATTCGTCCTCCTCTTCTAGTCCCACTTTTTACTGGATCTTGAATAGAAATTATATCGTGAGGTCTAACTACAACACCCGCATCTATTGAAGTAGTAAAACTACAAGTCTCACCTGCGTTTTGTTCATTATGTAACAGCCATTTTCCTAATCTTTGTGCTTGACCTCTTGAGGTAGTGCCGATTGCTCTTACATTTTTAACAACAGATCCATATTTATCTCTTAGTGCTTGACTTGCCTCTACAGTTTCAAAATCAATTTCCTGAGTCTCCATATCAAAATAAGAAACATTAATAATAGTGTGTCTAGCTTTACGACTGCTACCAAAATATGTAAAACCTTCTTCTTTTACATTTGATAAGTTAAAAAGGTATTTAGGGTCTGCTGGCTGGTCATTGGCAATTTCGATAGTACTGTCGTTGAAATAAGCAATTCCTCTAAATATTGAACAGAGTTCATTGATAACTGTAAATGCCTCTTTCGCTGTTGTTATATTTATATTTGTTTGGAAACGTGGTTCTGTACCATTTTGGCCATCATCTACTAATTCATTGCAATATTCGCTGACTGTGTAAAAAGAATATTGATTTAAGTTTGATTCGGATACGTCTGCACCATATCTGTCGTTAATTAATAAATCATACAATATCCAAGCTGGATCAGAACACCATTCTTTGTCTGTTTTAAATGTGCCGTTAAAAGTACCGCTATAAGTTATTCTTCCGTTAGAAATATCTACAGTTGCATTGTGTGGAATTTTTACTTTTATTCCTCTTATTCGGTATGTTCTTGCAGGTATTCTAGGGAATTGTTCAGAATCAATTCTCAAAGCAACGTGAGCAGTATTTGGATAAGTCTGTGATTCTTTTAATAATTCAGTCATTGCAAAAAACTTAAATTCATTTTGCAATTTTGTATCTGTACTGTCAGCAGTTACTCTTTCTACTCTTATGACTACAGGAAAACTAGAACTTGAGGGTAGGTCAAACTCATAATCTCTGTTATAAGCATTTGAGGCTCTACCTTTTACAGTGTCAGTGATATGTGTAGTTATTGTGCCATCATTTTGAACTGATTTTATTCTCAGTTGTACTTCTGCACCTGATATATTTCCATTATCTTCAAAAGTTTGTAGTTGTGTAAACTGAACTGTAACTCTTACAGTCTCAATAGAACTGTCACTTATCGTAAGTTCTCTTGGATTAGTTGTTGTGACTGGCTGTGAACTTCCAGCACTTGTTCTTTCAATATTTTTGACACCTTGAATTTTGGTTTGACTTGCAGTGCCGTCACGAAAATCAAATTCTATATCTTTAAAATTAAATTGTGAATCTGCTGGACTTGCTGCGACTGCTGCTTGTTGTAAGACTTGAGTTCCATTTAAGAAGACATCCTTGAGAAAACTGTTGAGATAGGCAGTTGAAGTCTTATCTGTTAAACCAGCTTTACTTGCTGTTGCCGAACCTTCTATCTGGCCCTCAGATAAAATTTCAACAATAGTAGAAAATTGTTTACTTGATAATGCGTCCTTCGGTAGATCAGGATTATTAAAAGTTGTGTTTTGGTCTAAATCTTGTAATCTTGGCATTTTTTACTCCTTAACTTGAACTACATCAACACCATTAGAAATAGTTATTGAACCAACAAAAATTTCTCCATATACACAATTTACTGGAATACCTGCTCTGGAAACATTTGTCAGCCCACTAAAAGAATAATTGGCAGCATAGGCAGCGGGGTCAGTTTCGTCCATTCCACTACCGCCACGTTTTTGTGAAGGTGTAGGACTTAACAATTCTGTTATACCACCAATAAGTAAGGATGTGCCTATAGATGTCAAGATAGACGCTGCTACAGATGCTAAAACACCACCTGATATTGCACTACCAGCAAACAAAGCACCAGCACCTAGTAAAATCGGTAAAAAGTTTCCATGAGCTATAGGAATAATTTGAATTTCCCCACTCATGTTCATGTGTAAATTATTTTCTGTTATTTCTTCTCCTCTTACCTTTATACAATAATGCTGATTAGCCATGTGCTTGTCTAATCCTTTAAAGTTACATTTCAAAAATGATATAGCGTCTAAAGGTTTTTTTATTGATGCTTCAAAAGACTTTTCGTTATTACAAAATTTTCTTAAACGTCCATATATTTTTATTTTAGTAAGCATCACATTCCTCTGGGTCTATATAAATAATACTTTTTGTTATTGGATTAACAAGATAAAAACGTAAACCTAAAGCATTACAAGAAGCAATATCTTGTGGAGAAAAATCCATATTAAATTCTGGATGACTATGAACTATACCAATTATCTCATCAACATTATCTTCGCAAGTAGCCCAATCGTTTGGGTCTATTACAAAATTAGAAACTGCGTGTTTAAAAGAAATATTTTTGCAAGGCCAATAATCCAATTTACCTTTATCCTTAACTAATAAACCACAGCACTCTATCGGTTGTTCTGTAACTGCGTGTTCAAAAGCTTTTTCTTTCCACATATTTATTGATTCATAAATGTGCCAACACCAGCAAATTCAGACCTTAGCACTTGCCTATAGGGTATTTTACGACCAGCTTTATCAATTTCCGAAGTTAATTCAAATTCAACAAAATTTCTATTTTCTGATACTTTTCTATCAACAAAGAAAATTTTCTGAGGTAATTCATCTGAATTTGGTGTGCCAAATGGATTTGAGTTACCAGTAAAATTAACAGCATCCAAACTACTTGCAAGTGTTTGTATTCTGGTAAACTTTGCACCTATGAGATCATTTTGTGGAGTTGTTTGATTGACAAGCACCATTAGATCTGAAACTGTAACAAGTTGGCTATCTTTAGTTAAACCTAACAAATTAGCCATTTTAAATGTAGGTCTTGGTATTTGACCTTTAGAAACATATTCAAACCCACTAGCTTCAACTGGAAATCTTTGATAAGTATTACCTCTCCAAACTATATCTGCATTAGTATCCATTTTCGTCCCACTGTGAAACCTTAAAACGTCATTACTGCCATGCAAATTCTGAAACAGTTCTAATGTAAACAATTCAATCAAACTACTAGGATTGATGCTTTGTAATTCAGATACTGGAATAGCCATCAGGGTCGTTTTGTTTCTTCAAAGGTTAAAGCTATAGTTACTCTACCATTCGTGACAAGTGTTCTTGATCTTCTGGTACAAATAAAAAGTGGCGAAGCTGACAGATCAGGTAATACATTTTGTCTAAAAGAAGTACTAATATCAAAAGCGGCTTGATCGTCAAATCTTTCATTTAGAAAATCGTTGATAGTCTTTGATTCAGCAGTTGTTACGCTGAATGTCAGGTTTAAACTTATAAGTCTCCTATTTGTTGGTAAGCCAAACACCAAACGCTGCTCATACCCATCACCAAATTTTACTCTCAGACTCTCTTGCATTGTATTTTCAACGCTTGAGTAGATAGGCAAAATATCAGGAAATGTAGCCATTATGCTAATAAACCTCCTACACGTTTTTGTTTTATTAATTCAGATTGTATCGCAGCAGCAATTTGTTCACCTAACTGGTTAGCACCAGCATTATTACCATCAACAGATGATGAGCCAGCATCTACAGTTACTGAGACTGTGTTGTAAACATTACCGCCACCACCACCTATTTTACTGTTTGGAATTACATTGCCACCTTTAGAACCAAGTTGCAAAATCTCAGGACCTCGCTCCCCGACGAGATATGCACCACCAGCAGATACAGGACCACCTCTTTCCTTACCAAACAAACCACCCAAGAAACCGCCAAAACCTTTGCCGCCACTTAAAGCACTACCTATGCCACTAATAGCTTTATTAAGAGCAAGATCAATTAATTTGTCTTTAAGATTACTTAATACCTTATTCATTGCATCACCGAAGGATTGACTGCCTTTTATTGCCTCTCTTAAGTTTTGAACTAAATCATTTCTTACAGATTCTCCTATTTGCCTAAAAGTTTCTTTAAGTTTTTCTGCTTCTTCTTTTGCTCTTTTTTCTGCTTCTGTAAGCTGTTCTACACCTGTTTTGATTTTTGTGTTTGTAGTAACAATATTGTTTTTAGCATCAAGTTGTTTACCATTTTCGGCTGTTATTAATTGTTCAAGTTCAAAATATTCAATAGTTCCTTCTTTTAACTCTCCTAATTTTTCTTTTAAACCTTTAAATGGATTTGATAATTTTGGTACTCCTATATCAAGGTTTAATTTTGGAAGTTCTAAGCCACCAAGTAATTTTTTTATTGGTTCTGGAATAATGTCAATAAGTTTCTGAAAAGCCTCTCTAAAAAACTTGACTATATTACCAGCCACATTCCCTACAGATTTTTGAATGCCTTGAAAAAATTTTACAACTGGTTCGCCAGCTTTTATAAATCCTTCTACTATTTTCTTTTGTAATTGGATTACATTTCTGATAGATACTGCAATGACTTGACCAATAACTTTGCCTATAAACTCTGCCCTACCTACTAAATCTGTGATTGCCTCTTTAATACCTATCCACCCTTGTTCTAAATTAAATAAAACATTTGTAGCCTCTATACCTAAAGCTTGACCAATAACAGTTCCGATTTGTTTAACAGCACCTACAATTAGACGTATCGGTGCAAGAATAGCAATCTCAAAAGCACTTTTTAAAGCCTCAACAGTAACAGCAGCGATTTTTATAGATTCTCTAATTGCAATACCAAACTCAGAACCTTCAGTAGTTAGGTTTGTAAATGCAGCCCCTAGTCTTTGTATTTGTCCCTGTATTGTGTTTTGTGCTTGAAATGCCGCTTTTGCAGCAACGTCTTGTGCTTTTGCTTGGTTCTCTAAATTTTTATTGAAAGAGACTAAACCATCATTTAACAAAGGTTGTATAGCTGTAAGTGCTTCAACGCTTCCAAATAATTTAGAAAGATTTTCTGCACTATCTCCACCCTTTGCAACAATTTCTTCTAAAACTCCACTTAATCCTTTTGATCCTAAAGCTGCCGCACTAAAGTCTATGCCAAGCTTTTCTGCAACTTTGGAAGCTTCACTTGTAGGTTTTTGTATTGAAGCAATAACCTGACGCAACCCAGCAAAGGTTGATTCAACAGGAACACCAGCAGCCGTAACAGAGGATATAGCAGCATTTAATTCTTCAAATTTTACTCCAACTCCAGCCGCTATCGGTGCAATACGACCTATTTGTTTTGCGTATTGGTCAACAACGATTTTACCATCATTCTGAGTTTGGATAAATCCATCAACCAAACTAGCCGCTTCATCAGAGGATTTACCATAAGCATTTAAAACAGAGGTAGTTGCATCAGCAACTGTTGCTAAATCAGAAAATCCACCAGTCGCACCTAACTGTGATGCCTTCAAAACATCTGTTAGTTCTGTAACCTCACCAAAGCCAGCAGATGCCACATCATAAGAGGCTGCTAGTAAATCAAGCTGTGATGCTTGCCCACTTAATTCATTTGATAAAGTTGATAGTTTTGGCTTGAGAGTATCTACATCAACCCCAAGAGTTTTGACCTTTGTACTTGCAAAGTCGGCAGCCGCAAGATTCCCAAATGCTTTTGTTAATGCAGCTACAAAAGTTATCCCAGCAGTAAGTGGCCCTAAAGCTGTCATCAATGCAGCCCCAGCAGTTCTAAAACCTACAGCCGCCCCTTTAGCACCAGCACCAGCACCAAAGAATGACTTGCCAAGTATAGGCAATGCTCTATTTGCGTCTTTTAATTTGCTTTGTGTTCCGTTTACAGTTTGATTAAATTTTTGTGCCTGTGTATTTACATTCTTTAATGCTGTTATGGCTTGCGTAGCTCCTACTCTTAGTTCTACGTTTGAAACTGCCACGACTTAACAATAACTCCTTTAACTATATCTTGATTTGCGTTTCATTGCATCAATCTCTTTTTTTTCTCTTTCACGTTTTAACTCATAATATCCAGCAAAAAATATCAACTCTTCCTCAGTGAGTTGTGTTCTAAGTTCGCTTACTGTCTTACCTAATTCTGTTGCAAGGAAAAACTCAAAATTTAACCAGTTATCCCCCTTTAGGATTCCTTTACGTTATCAAT
>VTLG01015434.1_pt1 | contig 11524 bp, 21 predicted proteins | sample 4694571 | NCBI WGS metagenome assembly VTLG01 (sample SAMN12604809, study PRJNA352737) | marine metagenome | biome: ENVO:00000447; feature: ENVO:00000209|ENVO:00000569|ENVO:01000036; material: ENVO:00002151; isolation source: viral sequences binned using virsorter ... | reverse complement strand
TTGCTATCTCTATGCTCTTACTAATACGCATGAACTTACAGTAGGGTGAGAAGATTTCGTCTGCCCACAATGGTAGTGGCCTTCTCTCACTAAATGTAAAGTTGTTACTGATCTCTCTTATCTTACTGTAGAATCTATCATCAACACCATGTACAGGAGACACATCAACGATAGCAGCAGTGATTGACTTGTCAGTAGCAACTATATCACATCCAAAGATAGGTAGATTGTAATGTGGATCAGGATAGAATATAGAATGTAGTATCTTCAATCCATTTAGATCTGCTATCTCAACATGCATCTTCCTGAGTGAAGGACACTGATACATCTTGTTTGTAATGATCAAGTCATCCTTCTTTACTTCAGGAAATGGACTCTCTAATGATTTGACATCAGGAAAACTCTCCATCACCTGAGTGATTGCAAATGATAGATCGTCTACAATGTCACGCATAACTGAAAAAGAACTCCCTGATTAATTTTTCTGACTCTTCCTTACCAAATGCATTGGATAAGTATCCTGAGATAGGATCAAGTCTTATCATATACTTATCAAAATCATGATACAAACTGGTGTCCATGCCAGTAGGTTTTGCTTTCTCTATCATCTCTTTATAAAGTGACAAATAATATTTGAATGTTGGTATATATGTATCAACCTGTGACATCTCACAGTACCTTACAAATATATTATTAGAGAAGTGATTACCTGGTTCAAAGAAACGATATGTTTCTTCTGTCTTAGGTAATGGTGGTACATCTAATAGATAATTTTCTACTGGATGTTGGAAATCAAATACTATGATAACTTTCTTCTCAAAGAAACCCATAAGATCCATCCCAAAACAAGGAAGGTTATGCCCTGTCTTAGGATAGATCACATTGTTATGGATATTTAATTTGTCATCCCAGATGTCAACATGTCTGGACTTAATAAAATACTGACCTGAATACAGGTCAGCAGTAAGATGGACATCTTTTTTATTAGTCCAATGAACATGTTGTTTCTCAAACTTCAGGTCAGGGAAAGTCTCAAAGACTACTGACCTGTAGTTTTTCCAGAGATCATTACTCCTCTGCGAGTTGTCTAAAGTAGGAGAGTGCATCATCATCTTCAACTATTGTTTCTTCTTTCACTGGAATGTTCGTACTTACTTTAGCACGAAATGATGAAGGTTCAGGTGCAGCAACTGGTTCGTACTCTTCACTATCTACAGTAGGAACTGGTGCAGGTCTCTTTGCTAAACCAAGAACGAGATTCAATCTCTTCTCTAGTTCATCATAAGACTTGAACTGATCCTTAGAAGTGAATGCTTCTAGTGAGTGTTCTTTCTTCCACGTTGCTTCAAGTTCAGTATCATCTGAACTAAGAGCACTAACAGAATCAAACTCACTGCTGTCATAGTTCCAGAACCCTGCTACTTTTTTGATCTTCAACTTAAAGTTTGCACCTTCCCAAAGATCAAACACATTTACTGGTGTCTCATCTTGGAACTCAGGTTGCATTGCTGCAAGGATCTTGTCATGGATCTTCTTACCATACTTGTATAAGAATACCTTACCCTCATTATCAGGGTGCTTAGGATCCTTTACAACAAGGATGTTACTGTAGTAAGAAAGCTTACGCTTCTGTCTACGTGCAACCTCTTTACCTTCCTCTGTTCCAGCGTTCCAATGCTGTCTGTTTACCTCACCAACTGGATCCTTCTCATTGATAGTGGTCAATGAATTTTCAATGTACCAACCGCCAGGTCCTTGAAAGGCATGTGAATAAACCTTTGCCCATGGAACTGTCTCACCATCTGGTGCAGGAAGGAAACGAATAACAGCGTAACCATTACCTGATGCATCGACTTCAGGTTTCCAGAACCTTTCATCTACCTGCTTACCACTAACTGTTTTCTCTAATTCTTTTTGTAAAAATTCTAAATTATTTCTTGACTTCTTTTTTAATTGTGCAAATGACATTAAGATTACCTCGTATTTAATCGGATTTGTTTAGGGTGGGAGATAGGAATAATGTATACCTACAAGTACAGGGCATTTCTACATAAGTAAATTTTTACTGTACTGCATGAGTCCTGTCTGGTTAAACAGTTCTGTGTTGCCACAGCGAGCACCACCTCTGACTCATCACCTTAACTAGACCATTGCCAGCAAGTTTGTTCAGTCACTCCCATGTGAGGTGATCAACCCCACAAGAGATACTATAACCCATTACTATTTATTTGTCAACCCTCTTCCAACTTTTCTCTCATCATGTTAATCTTCTCTAACAATTCATCGAACATCTTTTCTATCGGTGTGTCAGGGGTAGCACCTAGCATTACTATACCTGCCTTCATAGATTCTACGACAGACTTTGCTTCAGGGTCATCACTCAACTGAAGTCGAGCATGAAATATCTTTTGCTTCTCAATTAATTTTTCTAATGCCTCAAAGTATTCTATTTTTCTTTGTGGATCTAGTAATATAAAATTCATAGCAGATCTAAAACAGAACTGCTGTAGTTCTATCATCTCTTGGATGTCTCCACGAACTAACTCTGACTGAAAGAATTTACTCATACTAGCATCAACTTGGCACGACTTGTTTTTTTAATAAAGTTTAGTTCTTGTGCTTCAAAGCGAAGCTTTTCTTTTAATGGTTTGCTGATCAACTTACCTACGTTATCTAGTTCGATCTCATTTTCTTCACAGTAGTGGATAACCGAATCAATATAGTTCATGTCTGGATTGTGTAGGGCAATCTTCTCCACTTCCTGCGAGAATTTCGCAGCGGTCATAAATTTATCCTCAAGTAATTGTTTTTTATCCATGTCGTTGTTGGTACTCGTCGATGTACTCTATGAGTTTAAGAAGATACTCCTTCTTAGGTGGCTTAATTACGACTTGAGTTTCGCCATTCTCACAAGCAACAATAGTTACGAGTTGTTTGACAGTTAGACTGTATAATTCTTGCAAGCAACATGCATACGCTGTCTCTTGAAGGAAGTAATCATACATGTATACTTCCTTCTTAGGTTCAGCAGAAGTTTTAAAATCTATTATGGATAACTCTCCATCAAATTCAGCAATACAATCTACACGACCAGCAATCTCAAGATGATTTGAGTACAATGCTCCTTCCTGTAGGTAAATATTATTTATTCTATCTAGTACATGCTTACTATTATGAAACATAATGGTAGGCAAAGGAAACTTTTTATACTGATCTATGTCTAGTTTATTGTTAAAGTAATCTTCAACTATGGCATGGTACTTTGTACCACGAGCAGCAGAACGTGAGGAGATTGCTGCTGCCTTCTCCTTACCTACTCTTGCTCTCCATTTAGCAAGACCTGCTTGCTTCTTAGGATTGTTACCAATAACAGTGGTGACTGATGGATAATGTTTACCATCTGGTGTGAGGTAAACTCTCTTACCATCTACCATCTCTGCTTTCATATCCAGAGGAAAACATTTCACCTGATGATTGAATGGTGTGTGAGTACGTGTTGTCATAAACCCATATTAATTTTACTAATCAAGTATGACTTAACAAGACCTGAACGAACGATGTCCTCTATATTAAATTCAATTAAAGAGAACTCAGGCATTGTCTGTAAGATCTTTTGAAAATCTAAGATGCCTGTACGTTCATTAGTCTTAACTAAATCTGTTTGAGCAGCATCACCACAGAATATAATCTTACTGTCTTGTCCAACTCTTGTTATTATACTATCTAACTCATGAAAATTCAAGTTCTGACATTCATCAACTATAACAATAGCATTATCAAATGTAGTACCACGTATGAATGAGGTAGACCAGAAAGAAATAGTTTCTTGTGCCTTTAGATTATGATACAACATTTCATATGATGCATCATCTGGCATCTCAAACATTGCTTGAACCATCTTCTTGTATGGTACTTGATATAAGAATGACTTATCATCAGCATCACCTGGTAAGAAACCGATCTCTCTTGATGGTACAAGAGATCGTACAAGATATATCTTTTCGTATGGAGTAGTCTCACTAAGTACATCCTGTAATGCTTTATACATTGCAATGAATGTCTTACCTGTACCTGCTACACCATAAGCATAGATCATTTTACCAGCGTCCCACTCATCAAAGAAAACCTTTTGGTTATCAGTGAGTGGTTCAATAGGAAACATTAGTTCCTGATTGATTGGCTTACGTCTCTTCCTTTGCTTGGCAGACATGCCCTGACCTGGTGCTTTAGTTGTTTTCTTTTTAACTGGCATATTAATTATACTTGTCTGTGATACTACGGTTATTATATCGTGCTGCTTTAGGTACTATTTTATTCCTCATGATATCACCCCAACCAGGATGTGTCTTGTTCATTTTATCACGCCACTCACCTGTCTCACCAGAACCAGCACAACCCTTAGACCAATCTTTATCCCAGTCAGGATTGTCTTTCTTCCACTCATCGTATGCTTTCATAGACATCATGAGTTCTTTCTCCTCACCAGTCTTTAAATTTTTTACAGGATATGTTGGCATTATTTCCACTCCAATGCTTGAGATGTAATAGGAAACTGTTCTACAAAAACATCTTTACATGCTTGAGCAATTTCCATGTGTTCTTTTTGTGTACCATGTCCAGAACGTAGTTCTATGTAGTGAACCCATGAACGTACACTACCAGTCATGTATATTCTAGTTGGTGATGCTAATGGGAGAACAAATCTCGCACATTCCTTCGCAACACCCTCACGTATGAGTTCATTGTATAAATCCAACGCTTCATAGAAGTGCCTACCGATTGCTTTCTGTAGCCTCTTCTGTTGTTCTTCTGGTATGTCATCTATACTATTCTGTCTATTCTTACTGTCCTGACTGCGTAATTCTGGTAAAGGTATACCCATCTTCAACCAGTTCACATCAGCATAACGTTGAGAGAACTCTTGGAATGTAAATGATCTATGCCTTAGAATCTGTGCTGCAAGACCACGAGTGGTCTCAATTTCCACAGTTAGGTATGCTTGTTCAAAGACGGACCAATGACCGTGCTTTATGCAATAACTTAGTAAACCAGCGACGTTTGGATTGTCTTGGTTCTTTGGGTTGCTCACCCTCGCCACGTAACCCATGTGCGTCTCCGCTTCTGGAGTTACTGTCACTAATTTCACATTCATATTGTTTCTTTTCACGCTTTATACGTTTCAGGTATATTTTAGCATACTTTACCTCATCTTTGCTATAAAGACTTGGATTATGTTTTGCTCTCTTAATAATTTTCTTTGCTGCCTTTTTGTCTTTCATATTTACCATAGTAGGCTTTAAAATAACCTACTATCCCATTCGACGTGACCTGTTTATTACACCACTCATCGGCACACATATAAATGTATCGGGCTGGATAGGAAGATCCATAATTACTGAGTAATAATTTCAGAACATGCTCTCGCAGATGAAGCAGTTCGTCTCCTTCTAATTTCTGTGACATGATGGGTAATGTTACTTAGTATATAGGTTAGCACATCCACTCGACTTTTGCAACAAAAAAATCCAGGAAAAAATTTTCCTGGATTTATGGAATCAAAAATTAAATTTTGATTTATGCAGCGACAGCTTTGTTGCTGTGCTTAACACCTCTGTAAGTCAGGTCTGACTTAGAAGATGGTGTTGCTTTACGTGAATCAGTGTCGTACTTGACACCACGATAAGTGACTTGTGCCATTGGCTTACTCCAAAGTAGTAGGGTTTTTAATCCGTTCCTTCAGTCGGCATTTGCGTCCTCCGAAGAGGATGAACGAATCCGTTCCGTGTCGGCTTAGTTGCGTCCCTGTTGGGATGAACGATTGTGTTAATACTAACACAGTTATATTATATAGTCAAGTAATAATGTGTAAACCGATACAGTTTCTTAACATTCCTACATTAATCTTGTTTTGCTTCTTGAATTGCCTCTTTAATTACTGTCTTCAACTGTCTTAACTTCTTCTTACCTAGACCAGCACGTGTGTCTATCTTTACTTTCAACCAATACACAAAGGCAAGTACCAGTATGAATTGAATACCTTCACCCCATGATAAGTTCCATGCCTCATTCAGGTCAAGAGTTGCTGCTGCTAATAAATTTAACATATTAATCAAAAATTTATATATATTTATTTAACTGTGAGGGAAGGAGTCGAACCTTCAAGTCCCGCCAGGAACAGCAGGGAAACAACCTGCCACGTTTACCAGTTTCGTCACCTCACAAGGTAGGCACTATTTAAGTGCCGAGATCATGCGAGTGACTCCTATACCACCTCCAGAACGAGGAAAGAAATCAAAGTCGAGGAACTTTTCAAGTTCATCTTCCACTCTTTCCTTACCAAACTTATCAATAATAAGCTGAGCATATCCACCATCTGATATGGTGTAGAATGTATCACGCATCTGTTTCTTATCGGTACTCCTTTCAGCACTACCGATAGTTTCCATGCCACCTAAGATAACATCAATCTTTCTACTAGTACCATCATCATTCCTAGACATGTTCCAGAAAGGTGATGTCCACTCAGGGAACTTAGTAATCATACCACGTCCAATCTTTTTCTCATGATCATGGTCTAACTCTTTAGTATTAAACTTGTCACCCCATTCATCATAAGTTTTAATCTTATCAAGTGACAATGGTATACCTAACCATTGACAGAGTTCTATCTCCATCTCTTCTAGTTCTTTTACACCACCCTTCATTTCAAACTCAAACATGGGGAAGATTGTTTCATGTCTACCTGGTACAGGATCAGGTTCTGCTCTATATGAAGTGGAGACACAAAAAAATCCTTCTGCCGAAGGATTAGAAAGTAATTCATGTTCTAACCACATCTGACCTGTCTGAGGTAGTGGCCAAATATTACCACCATAATTGTATGATGCTACTGTCTCTGGGTCTTCACATGCAGCTAGGATACTTAACCTGTTCTGTGTATGTACTTCATAAAAGTTTTTGGACAAAAAAAATGACCGTAACTCGGTCACAACATCCGTAAATTCTTTTGGGTCAATAAGACTTGTCATTATTTTTAGTCAAACTAGTTTATTTAGCAACAACCTATGTGCAATACCTCTAGCATGTGAATTACTTTCACAAAGTTTATTCATCCATATCCTTTCTTCTAATGTCACAGGCACACCATCTGTTGTAATCATTCTACAACAGATGTCCGTAAGCTCTAGTCTATACTTGGTTGATAGCATGTTAACACCCTGCAAGATAAAAAGAAGTACCTCTTGCTTTATTAACTCTTTTAACTAAAGCATCATAGCTTCCGTCAGGAAACACTAACCCTCTAGCAAAATCAAAAGCAGTTTTATACTTCACAAACTTGAAAACTTCATCGTATGTAGATGCAGATACAAGAACACCATCACTGTTCTGTCTCCTCATAACTTTCCAGTTAGTTTGGTCTCCAGTCTTACAATAATAAATGCACCAATGACCTCTTGGATCTGAATCTATATCCATTATTCTCCCTCTGGTTGTTGTTGGATTTTCTTTTTCCTTTTCTTAGGTGGTGTAGGAGCAGTAGCATTCCACATGTTTGGTTTCTGTCTACCTTCACTCTGCTTCAACCACTTCAGTCCTTTCTTATACTTATCATAGTATGTGTCAAATAATTCTACTTGACTATCACCCATAGCAATATCATGTTCTAACTTACCTTCTACTTCATACTGTATTAGGTACGCAGTGTAAGGAAGTTTCTTATCTTCTGCTAGTTTAGGGTCACACTTTTCATGTATTATTTTCAACTTCTATTCCCCCATGATATTTGTGGAAACGCTTCTTCAACACACTGACGTGTAATCTTCCAACGCTTACCGATCTTTCTATCTTTCATAAGAGTTAGCACTTCTGCTTCCTTCTCATGTAATCCCTCAAGTAATTGAATGAACAAAGTCTCACGTCTTGTTTGACTTATGTTAGCACCACCTTTAAAGAACAGATAGAGTTTACGATACTCTTGGATGAGTTGCGTATGCTCTGTACCTTCTGGTGCTTCATTCTTTTTGTACGGAACATCTCCATCTGGGAGCATGGAGATCACACTCTCATCAAAGTTAGCAATAAGAATTGCCCTCAATGCTGGAGAGTTCATCTGCTGTAGAAGTTTAATCTTCTGCGCTTTTGTTTTCGCATTGCTTACTTTTTGTAAGACTTCATTAAGTAATAGTTGCATGATCTATAGTTAGTTTCCTGTTATGATTATTTATTCCTCATCTTCTTCCGCAGTTTCATTTAAGAAACGGACTGTAAGGAGTTCTTCATTGATCCAATGACCATTATCATCTAGCATCTCTGGATGAATATAGTCAACCTCTTCTTCCTGTGAATATAAGAACTGATTTGTCTTATCGTTCCATATCCAACCAACCACACCTCCAATTAATAAAAAGACTAATGATATTGCTGCTGAAAAATAAATCAAGATTGATGAATCCATGTCAACTCCGTGCTAAGTGTTCTTTTCCCACCTAATTTCAAAGTTGAAGTAAACTCTTCTCTTTAGGAGGTTTAATGTTTTATTAATCTCAAACCCTTTAGGTTTGATTTGTTCCTTCGGTTTAGCCCTCCTAAGCATGAGCTCTATACCTTTATTTATTTTAAGTTCACTCATTTCTTTTTAGTACTTACCAATCCTTTATCAAGAAATAATTTAGCAGCTTCAACAAGACCACCAACAGGTTCATTATCTATTAAAACATATGGAAACCCTTTAGCATCTGGAAACTGTGCTGTGAAATCAAACATTGATAAAGAACAATCAGCTTGTTCTCCAACAAGTACCTTCTCGTAAGAAAGTTCTGCTCTATCACATAACTGTCCCATTGTAGCACAGTGAGCACAACCATGAATAGTATAGATTCTTATCTTCATTTCTTTAATTGATTTAATATATGTGTATAGGCATTCATTATATTACCTGTCTCTTTTCTAAACAGATCCTTATCGAAACTTTCATTAGTCTCATCCTCCCATAGACGCATACTATCTGGTGATAGTTCATCTGCTAGAAGTAAATTCCTATCTGCATCATATCCAAACTCTAATTTAAAGTCAACCAATGTCAACCCAATGGATGTAAAGACATCCTTAAGAAGATTGTTAACCTCCATTGCTACTATCTCCATCTCACCTACCGTATCCATATCAAATCCCATCTCTATTATACGTTGTGATGTTAGAAGTGGATCATCTTTCTCATCATCTTTCAAATACAACTCAACCAATGGCCAATTAAACTCAGTGCCTTCTTTAATGGTTGTCTGTCTTACTATAGAACCAGCAGCAATATTTCTAACCACAACTTCTATTGGAATGATCTCTACCTTCTTACATAACATAGTATTAAAACCCTTAGTACCTAAGTAATGAGTTTTAATTCCATACTCCTCTAACTTCTCAAATAATAGTGCTGATATAAGACAACATACCTTACCCTTATCTTCAGGAAAATCTACCTTCCTACCATTACCAGCAGTAACCTTATCATGAAAATGTATGTACACTCTCTCAGGTTGATCTGCTATACGATAAAGAGATTTTACTTTACCTTCACTTAATAAACAATCTACTAATAATATAGGTGCTTCCTTTGTATAGAAAACATTTGGTTGATCTTTTGAATCTCCACTCATTATTCATACCCCTTACGTAATTTCCAATCGGCATACATCCTACCGAATACCATACCCTCATGAGATTTAATCTCTGCACCATCAAGAAGTTCCTTCTCTCTTTTATTTAAAGTAACTCCTTCCATAGTAGGGTACTCCTTTTCCCACTGCTGAATCTCTTCAATGATTTTAATATCCATAAAAAAATGAGGGGTTTTTAATCCCCTCATTCTATCAGACTATTGTTTAGGTGTCAACCTATATGCACCGAATGCACTAGCAGCAACTGCTGCTACTATGAATAGGATTTCCATTATCCTATAGAAGGTGCAAGTAATGCAACTTCAGATGTCTCAGCAGATGCTAAGTCAAGTGGGAAGTTGTGAGCGTTACGCTCGTGCATTACTTCCATACCCAAGTTTGCTCTGTTAAGAACATCACCCCAAGTAGGAACGACTTTACCATTAGCATCTATGATACTTTGGTTGAAGTTGAAACCGTTAAGGTTGAATGCCATAGTACAGATACCCATAGAGGTTAACCATACACAGACCACAGGGAATGTAGCAAGGAAGAAGTGAAGTGAACGACTGTTGTTGAATGATGCATACTGGAAGATCAAACGTCCGAAGTATCCATGAGCAGCAACAATGTTATAAGTCTCTTCTTCTTGACCGAACTTATAACCATAGTTTTGTGATTCATTCTCGGTTGTCTCTCTAATTAGAGAAGATGTAACGAGTGAACCATGCATAGCAGAGAACAATGCTCCACCAAACATACCTGCAACACCTGCCATGTGGAAGGGGTGCATTAAAATGTTGTGTTCTGCTTGGAACACGAACATAAAGTTAAACGTACCAGATATACCTAGAGGCATTCCGTCAGAGAATGAACCCTGTCCGAAAGGATACACTAGGAACACTGCGAATGCAGCAGATACTGGTGCTGAGTAAGCAACACAGATCCAAGGACGCATACCTAGACGGTAGGATAATTCCCACTGTCTTCCCATGTATGCTGAGATACCTATGAGGAAGTGGAAGATTACTAACTGGTATGGACCTCCATTATACAACCACTCATCAAGAGTAGCAGCTTCCCAGATGGGATAGAAGTGAAGTCCAATGGCGTTACTTGAAGGGACAACAGCACCAGAAATGATGTTGTTACCAAACATTAAAGAACCAGCAACAGGTTCTCTGATTCCGTCGATATCGACAGGAGGAGCAGCGATAAAAGCTACGATGAAACAAGTTGTTGCAGCAAGTAAACATGGAATCATTAAGACACCAAACCAACCGACATAGATTCTATTCTCGGTTGATGTTACCCACTCGCAAAACTGTGGCCATCCAGCTAATAACCCTTGCTCTCTTTTTTGAAGAGTTGTCATGATTGCAACTGTAAGTAGGGCTGATAGGGAGTCAGCAGAACTTAGGTTCCTTCAGTACCCTTAAAATCTGAAGGTAGGATGAGAGACGGATTGATCTGCCTAGTCTCGGTCACGGCAGTATAATATGGTCAGCATTTGCCCACCGATCTATTTAGTGTAACACAATGTTAAGCATCTGTCAAGTCACCAAGAACTATTGACAAAAGAAGTATCTTCTATGGTTGGAAAATCCTCAACGTAAATGTACCATCCTGTAATAATATACTTTGTCTGAGTAGGACTGGGTATACCATAATGAGAATGAGTCCAGTAAGCAGGAAAGATTGCAAACTTACCTACCTCTGCATCTATCTTTAACTTATACTCAGGAAATATTGTACCACCACCATCAGTAATGGTATTCAAATACAAACTCCATCCCATAACTCTATTGGTTGAAGGAGATGAGTCCTCACAATGGACACCATGATACCCTTGATTAGGATAATACCTTTGAATA
>VTLG01008483.1_pt1 | contig 11524 bp, 18 predicted proteins | sample 4694571 | NCBI WGS metagenome assembly VTLG01 (sample SAMN12604809, study PRJNA352737) | marine metagenome | biome: ENVO:00000447; feature: ENVO:00000209|ENVO:00000569|ENVO:01000036; material: ENVO:00002151; isolation source: viral sequences binned using virsorter ... | reverse complement strand
CTGACTTCTCCATGAGCGGAGTCTTCAGTCCATTGAAGTCTCCACACACAGAGTTGACAACTGAGTGAGCCTTATCCTCCCATGTTTCGTAGGGATTTGAGGCATACTTCTGTTTGAAGATAGCCTCTCCCAATTCTGTTTTAAATGTCACGGTATCTATACGCTCCACATACTTTGTTTTCCCAATCCCAAACGTCACCTACTTTTGGCATCGCACTGTTCTCTTTCTCTCTATCGTATTGCCATGCTTTGTTAGCGAAGTCTTTATACGATGAGTAGAATACATCGCCATCACACTCAGCAAATTCGTTAGCAAAACCAAGAGCCGATTCTGCCAAGTCGTGCTTTGCTTTGTTTAGTTCTGCTTGATCGTACTCTTTTTCTTTTGCGTTTTTCTTTCTTACATTCATGCGACTTTCTCCTTGAAGTCATCTGATTCATCTTCACCAAACACACCGAACTTATAGAATCCTGTTGTCTTAAGTATCACCCTAGACAATGCACGTTTCTCTGCCATTGCTACAGGATAGGGCTGCTTTGTATTAGCAGGTGACGCTTCTCCATACGACTCCATCTTTAGATCACCTTTAGTAGCAGTTGCTTTCACTACCACAAACTCTGGATTAACTGACTCCAGTTCATACGACACATCAATATCATTATGGTATTGTATCTTCTCAATACCACTACGGGTTATGATAGTTAATGCCTTGCTACCGAACTTAAGTTCATGGGTGTCCTCGCCTTTGACGAGTCCATTCTCTATGAACAACTCTCTTAATACTTCGTTCTTAGTTTTCACTTTGAACCTCCATAAGAATCTTCAAACTCTTTTAACTTATCCGTAATCTTCTCATCATCTACCTTGATCCATGAGTAGGATGATCCATCATCAGGATCAGGATACACACACTTCAACTTCACAGTCTTCTGTTCTACTGCTATCTTAATTGCTCCTTCCTCTGGCCGTCTGGCTTCTGCTATTGCCTCACTCCAACTAGATGCTGGAACGAATATATCTTTTATGCTTAAAGAACCATGCACTGCATCAATAACACTGTTTGCAAATTCTACCATATCAGTTTTCTTGTATGGATTCATCTGTGATCTCCTTAAAGTCTTTGATCTTAAGTATAACATAACTATCTTCGTACTTCATCTGCTTCTCATGCAGTACAACTATTGGTACTCTATGTTCTGCCTCTAGCACAGCCTGACCCATAGCATCATGTATCCAGTCAGGTAACTTCTTCCTGTGCTTTACCTCAATGCTCCACTTGTCATGCTCTACATCACGACGAGACTCACCGTTGCAACCTGTTCGCACACCACCCAAGATACTAGCGATGGTGCGCTCACAGTGTTTCCAAGTTGTCAAGCGGCTAATGCCCGACGACGAGCGTGGTTATGAGCCTGTACTGCTCGGGTACTCCAGCGGCAGTTATCCGGGCCATAATTATCGTCAACGTCAATACGATCAAGGAAAGTATTTTCAAATCTCTCTCCCATATCTTCCAAGAATGTAGCGAAGTCGTGCCATTCAGGTTCAACTGCAATACCTTTACCACCAAAGTTCTCAAAGCCAATCTGATTACGGTTATAACAACGCTCCATCATCTTACGCCATGAGTTATAGGTGGGAGTACGACCATCTTTGCTGTGTCCATGTAACATTTTAAGTTCCTATAAATGATTTTGATTCGGCGAATTTCCTACATCTCTTACCCCAATCTTCAGAGGACTCGCCTTTTTTCCTCCAAAGATTCAGACCTTTAAGCCTAGCCCTGTGTATATCTAGGAATGGTATGTCTTCTCCCTCAATATACTGAGTGCTAAACCTAACGGCCCAACATCTATCACACATCGGAAACGGATTTAGTTGTGTCGCTTCCTTGTGGGTGCAGTCTTGACAGTTTATTCGCATCTAATATTTCCTTCTTTTGTCTAGCCATTTCATCACGCCACTCCTGCATTGTCTGTTTCATTACTATATGTTCCTCTATAGGCGTCACTAACGGATTGTCTTCTATAGGAGGCAGTAAGGAATACACTGGACGCTTCTTAACCTTACGAAAGTAGTGGTTAATAGGCTCACCTTTCTCTTCTGTAAGCGTGAGTCCTCGCGTAACACTAAACCCTAGTCCTCCTGTACGTTTACCATAGTCATCAGCAACAGCCTGATCTAATGCCTTACTTACTATCTCAATAGAGATTTCAGTTTGATGTGGTGTCTGCCTCTCTGGTCCTGACACTGACTGAAGATAGAAGTATACATTAAACAGTTTCTTCTTAGCATCTTCAAGGTCTTCAGATTTTAAATACTTTAACTCATTGATTCTTTCAATGTAACCAAGGCATCTAGTCTTGTACACCTCAATAGGTATGCTGTCAGATTTGTTACTGTCATACTGAACCTTCTTCATTAGCGTCAATCCCTTCCTGACAATACGATCCAGTAAGAAATTAGTCGTCATCTATATACCTTTCTCCTCTAAGTTGTTGTTATTTTAGGAGATTATACCATACGTTTTGCCTATATAATAGGTATATAAATCAATGACTTAGCCTTTAAAGGTAGTTAAGTAGAGGAAAATTTGTATGGAACTTAACCACAAGGCTCAAGCCAAGTTCAAACGACAGCAGAAACGCAACCTAGTAGCCAAGCATCACAAACCCAAGGCTCACTATCACAAACCTAGAACAGCGTACAAGCGTGTGAAGTTTGACCATCACTTAGAGACTGATTGATCCAGACCAGCCAGCATTTGGAATCCCTTACTTGCTTCAGCGGCGGCACTGAATAGGAATGATGTATCATCCTTCAGTTTAGTCAGCCATGTCTGGAGATACTGTGTATGCTGTAGTTTCTCAAGCGGTATGCCTACATATTGGCAGGTCATAGCCGCTCCCAACTCAGCAACCAGTTCCTCATAAGCATAAGCCGCATCACCAAACCTGCTACCACGCTTCCTGTCTAGCCTGTGCTTGGCTCCTGTAGCATGGACACCTTCATGTGCCTTGGTTGATTCACGCTCATGCTCACAGGTAAATGCGCTGTCATTAGGTAGCCCTATCGTGTCATCCATCGGACGGTAGAACGCCATGTCACCACCACGATGAACGCCTCCCTTTAGATTCAGGTTGGTAAGGTACTTATCTATCTCAGTCTTGGGATCGAAGTCATCACCCATAGCAACCTTAACCTCTGGTAGTTCGTGACCACATGACACAATCTGTTCACGGTTCCAGACCTTATAAGTCTTGGCTAATGGCATCATCTTTTCCTTGCCTGTATCCTTATCATTAATCTTAATAGGCTTCCAGAATAGAATGTTTCTGCCCTCAAGGAACACCTCTTTAGATAGAGGCATATCAGAACCAGTGAGTTTCTTTATCTGATTCAGCGTGTAGTAATCAGGCGACTCATAACTAACCAACAAGTTAAGCAGGAACCAGTTACATCCATTGTAAGGACGCTTAGATACTCCGTTCATAGCCATCACAGGCTGAAGAGTATTGGTTGTACCGTCATCTTTCCAAGGTCTAAACCAAGGATTCCATGGTGCAGGTAGCCCTGCCTCAATGGCTTTCTTATACTCCGTAAGGTTAGCAACGACAGAATCCCTTACCTCATTCGCTATCTTGTCAGGTACTTTCATATCAATCTCCTAAGTAGGGTATTAATTGACTCTCACTTAACTGTAAATCACGAAACAACTCCTTACTAGACAGCCAGAACACAGGCTCTAACGCAGTCTCCATATCATCAGCAGATATAGGCTCCATTGTAATCTCATCAAGACGCATCCATATAAGTTGACTGTCATCAAAGATAAGATCACTTACATACACTGTGCCATATCCTTCAATGTCCCATGATTCAAGCGAGTACGGATCATACATATTATTGCTCCCAATCTTGATTGTTAGTTGTCTCAATGTACCAGTTAAGATGCTCAGATATTAGGCTACTAATTTGATCTGCTTCTGATAAACTAAACTCAGATAGTATCCATGCTACTGTATCTCTAACATCTTTTTTCATAGCAACCTGTACTTCCAGTGCCTCAATCCTTTTCTCTAATTTAGATTTCAAGGTTGATCTCCTTGGTGTGTTGTAACCGTCAAGATTTGCGCTCATTATCTTTCTCTCCTATCAGATGGATGGATTTTAGGCCAGTATAACTCAGGCTCTGGGTAATATGTATCCCAGAATTCATCTAGTTCTCCCGGTTCTTTACCATACTTATGTCGCCTATCTACAATGGGATAGACCACATCAGGTATCCTAAAGTATTTACCACTGTTTACATTCTGTATTGTAGCATAAGACACATCAAACATCTCGGCAATAGCCTTGTAACTTGTGCCTTCCCTTAACTCAACGTAGATTTCTTCTACTTTATCTTCGTCCAGTTTTGCAGACAAAGACTTGAAAGACTTAGGTTGTTTCTGTCCTTTAAAGAATTTCATTATTGCTCCATCTCTGCTAACTTATTAAACTCTTCATGCCATCCACCCGGATCAAACAGTATATTATGCAACTGATCTGCCAGACTTAACATATCTTCATGAGTAAAGTGCCGGTGTACAAAAATATACTCATCTAATCCCATTCTTTTACCCAAAGCCTCTAACTCTCTCTTAGTATAAGAGTCAAGCAAGTTATCAATCATCTCTGTTCTAGTCATCACGTTTCTCCTATGTCAGTGAAGGATTCATCTCCATTATAGTATAGATCATCCCACTTATCCATTGCAGATTCTTTGCCACAATCCGGGTGATAATACCTGAAGTCTTTGGTCATACCTGCTTCAGAATTATCCTCAACATACTGATTACAATGTATACATAAAGGCATGCCTCAATCCTCGTATTGCCAGTTATATAAATCTTCATACCCGCAGGCTTCAATACGCAATTCATCGTAACACTCTTCGCATATTGGATAACCTACCTGCATACTACAGAATTTATGGACAGGTTCATCCTCTCTATAACAACGGTTACATTCATCAGACATCACGTTTTTCCTTTAGAATAAGCCAGCAAATCCCATTGCCGTAGTATGATTCGGCTCTTGGAGAATGTCAACCACGACACTCTCAACCATTTCTACTGGATACAAATCCCAATCAGAACCAGTACACATCTCAGCAAAGTCCTTTAACTCCTGAGTTGTAAGCGTAGAAACATACGATTTGATAGCGGAATCTCTAACAGCCTTAACTTCTTTCATCATTACTTTTCTCCTTGTTAAATAGTTAACCTATTAACCGTTACTTTTCCTTTAAATACAATCACTTATATTCAAAGGAAAGTTAACCTTTCGCGCCTCAATAACTTCAGTCATTTTCCCAAGGCCGTTGCCGTTTCTTGCCGTTACGAGTGAGCGCCAGCGAACGAGAAAATTTTATGCGACTTGTCGCATCCTTTAACGGCCGAGCAAAAAAAGGGAGCCGAGGCCGAAGCCCCGACTCCCATGCCTGTTAGATGATCAGGAGTTTCAGTAGTTTGCAGTCACCTAAACTGGCGACAAGACCTCTACTCTTACGCTGTCGATCAACCGCCTTCTTAGCGAAGCCACTCAGTTTCACCTTGAACGCATCAGGTAAAGGCACTGGCTGTGCATTAGCAACCATAGCCTCGACAATGAAGATCAATTCCGATCCGAGTTCTTCAAACTCTGAGCAATTATCCTTATGCTCCTCTTCAAGACACTCTAGAACAAAGGCTTCAGCCTCCGCTTCAGTCTTGAACTCGTCTCGGACTTCGCCGACCAACTCTGCGATATCTTTCTTACTCGGCGGTGTGAAGTCCATCTTCACCAGATACTCCAGAGATTTTTCCAAGGTCGGCTTCGGCAAATTCAGAGACTGGATAATAAAAGCGTACTTATTCAGTTCTTCCCAAGGATTATACTCCTCAGTCTTTCCAGACTGGTCAAGAAGCCAATCCTCCATCTCTGTATTTACCGAATCTTCCCATTCGGCTCTGCTATCCACAGTTGGCTCGACCTGCGGGACTACATACCGCTTCGCTATGCTCTTGGCATATCCGAGGGCAGAGCAATTTGCAGAGCCTTGGGCGCTGAAACCAACCATATACTTCACTTCCAACAGTTTAGATAATGTATCTTGCATTTTAGATTCTCCTAGAATCATATTTAGTAGACTGAATTGCCTACACCTTTTCTTTCCAGCAGGTAAAGACTGAGTAGTCAAGACCGAGGCTGTTGTATCGCCTCGCCTTGGGTAGTCTTTACTTCTCAGGCTACCTGCTATCATTATCGAGCGCGGAAAAGAAAGAAGATCGGAGAGTGCCGTATCGTTTTCTCCGCATCTTCGTGCAATTAACCGGAACCCTTAAGGGCTTGTCCCGTAGGGTTTCGATCTGATTAGCGAGGCAGAGTAGGCAAGTTAGTTAGTTGTTATAAACCAGATAGCAGTCCCGAGCCGCATCCGGCGAAGACTGCTTCCCTTGGGCACGGATCGCAGGTAGCCGTTAGTAAAAAGAGGCGACTTGTCGCCTTCCAGTGTAATCTCGTAGAGCCGTATCCGGCTCAGAGATTAGGCGTAGAAGGATTGGCGTTTGTTCGCCACATCCTGTCCGAGAACCTAGCCGTCACGCGAGAGGCAAGAACCTCTGGTTCGGCCGGAGGCGAGCCTTTAGGCGGTTAAAAAGAGTCGAAGAGCATTATCCGCTGTTCGGAAAGTTATCGCGGTTGACCTATTACTTTAAGAATTCCTATGATACAATCATATGATTCACATAGAGAGATATAGTTCTTTCTGTCTCTTGTCGTTGCGTTAGGGATTGAAGCCCTTTAGGGTGAAGACTCGCTGTTGTATCGCGAGGCTGAATTCACGAAAGCCCGACCCAGTTGTATCGGGTAACGCCCAGTTAGCCTTGGATGATGTCCTCCTCCCACACACACACGGACTCCTGAGCATCCACAGCGTTGATGAGACTCGGCTGTAATGCCTCGTCTCTCTCTTGATGGCTACTAGGGCATAGAATACATATATGGTAGTGATAAGGCTACCCCACCCCAAACAAAAAAATAATATATATATATGTTCTCCCCATACAGCGGTGGGTATTTAGAGCATTTATAAGAAAACACTAATATTAGGAGTACACTGATGATTGGATTTGGCATGGATGGCAATGTTATGGGAGGACCGGGAGCCTTTGGTTCACCCGGAGCATTAAGTGGTGGAGGAGGCTGGGGTACTATTCCCGGACCTCTTGATAATATTGAAGACCCAGCCATTCAAGATGCTGTTGCTAGAGCAGTATTAGGAATTGACCAGTCTGGAAATCCACAGGATATTGGTCAGTCTATAGGAAACCTTGAACAAGCCCTGAACATGAGTATTAATCCGACTCTTGCGGTAACTAATCCGGCTCAGGCTTATAGAAATATAGAGAACATAGCCACCCATCATCCACGAGGACCATTGGGAGCGGCTAGTCAAATAATGTCAGGATTTGTTCCCGGCCTTACACAAGGATATAATTTTAGTGAAGCATTAGGCAATATTATTGGAGGAAATATTGCTAACTTTCAAGATGATCCTTCTAAAAAGTCAATGCGACAGGCTATGGCTACAGATGTTATGAGCGGTTTATTGGGAAATCCTAACGCTATAAATATGAATGAGGCTATGGATTTTGCAACAGTAGCAAACTTTGTAAATCAAAATGACAAAAACACTTCTTTAAATTATGATGAAAATGGAAATTTAATTGGATTTACAGAGGCTCCTATAGAAAATTTTGGAGTAGGAACAACCGTAACCTTTGATGACGATACTCCTTATGGTTATCAAGGTCCAGTATCCGTCCCTTTAATGGGCAATATTCCTTTGGGAGTTAATCCTTTAAGTCCTATCCTAGATGTTCTAGATAATATAGAACTTGAAGAATATCAGGATAATCCTAATCCTGCATTTCCTAATTTCCAAAACTTTATAAATAGAACATTTTTTAGTCAAGATAATAATGTAGAACCTTCTATAGAATTATATGATCCTCCAACGCTAACCGATCCCGGCTCAACTTTAGATTTTAATAATCCCGGATACCAGTCAATATTTGAAGGAATTGAGGTTAATCCAGTTATGGATTCAGACCTTGAAGGTGTAGAAGGCTTGATGGAGGCTGGAGGATTTTTGGGTGGTGGTAGCGGAGTAATTGGACCTGACTTTGACCAAGGAGCAGTATCACAAGAAGGTGGTGAAGCACTACAGGAAGCCATAGCCCAGAGAGTCGCAGAGACTATTATTGCACAACAGGCGGCAAGACAGGTAACTCCACAATCGAATAAAGTTACTATTCCAGTATCCAGCGGTCCTGATATTGTTATTGACGTTACGCCACCAGAGCCTGTAAGAAGTAGACCAGTACACCCAGAAGTAGAACAAAGAAACCCAAGTGACTCTCCTATACGAATCGCGGCTAAGACAATAGCCAAACCAAAAGCATTTAAGAAACTGCCTAAGTTTGTTCAAAAATCATTAAGGCAAGGTAAAATTCCTGACGGTATGAAATCTTACCATAGTGATATGGTATCAGAATATCTTGCGCGTACCCGAGAACCAGTATGGCAACCGGGTTCAAAAGGTAGACCTGCGGATGCAACTAGATGACAGAAAAACAAGACAAATTTATAGAAACATACGTCCTTACTGGTAACGCCACTAAAGCGGCTATCGCGGCTGGGTATTCTGAAAAGACTGCCAAAAGCAAAGGATACCAACTAAAGAACCAACTGCATCCTGAAATACAAAAGGAAGTGCAGAAGGTTATTGCTGATAAGATTCCGGCCAGTCTTATGTGGTTGACCGACCTTGCGGAAAAGGCTGAGTCTGAATCTGTCAGATTGGGAGCCATTAAAGATATCCTTGACCGCGCTGGACTTAAACCAGTAGACAAGGTAGAAACCACCAACATCGACCAAATGAGTAAAGAAGAGATCATTCGGGAGTTAGAGGCACTTGAAAGGCTTAAGCACTGAACAGTACCGTAAAGAGTTAGAATTAAAACAGGCTCTGAGAAGCCTTGTACGCTTCTCTCGCATTGACGAGTACGACCCTTACCCATACCAGCAGAAGTTCCATAAAACAGGCTCAGAGGCCAACCAGAGGCTTCTGATGGCGGCTAACCGTATTGGGAAGTCTTTTTCCGGTGCGGCAGAGATGAGTTACCATCTAACAGGTTTATATCCTGACTGGTGGGAAGGCAGACGGTACGATAATCCCATCACCGCTTGGGCGGGTGGGGTTTCAAACGAAACAACTAGAGACATTGTACAATACGAACTATTGGGTTCCCCAGATGATCCTGATGCGTTTGGGTCCGGTGCGATACCTAAAAGTAAAATTATAAAAACGGAACGTAAACCGGGTGTACCCAACGCAAAAAGTGTTGCTCTTATACAACACGTTACGGGCGGGAACTCTTCTTTACACTTCAAAGCCTATGAAATGGGTGTGGATAAGTGGCAGGGACGCAGTGTAGACTGTATATGGCTTGACGAAGAACCATCAAGAGAGTTATATTCACAGGCTGTAACCCGAACACTGGACCGTAAAGGCATGGTTTACATGACATTTACACCAGAATCGGGCATGACTGAGACTGTTGCATCGTTTATGAACAATCTACAGCCCGGTCAATCCTTGACAAACGCCACTTGGGATGATGCTTCAGAGGCAATTACCTCCATGAAAGGTAACAAAGGCCATCTAAATGAAGCCGTTATGACCCAAATTCTCTCCAGTTACTCCCCACATGAGAGAGAAATGAGGCGATATGGCCGTCCCAGCATTGGTTCCGGCCTTGTTTTCCCGGTACAGGAAGACAAAATAATGACTGATCCTATCCAAATTGAGGATCATTGGGCGAAAATTGCAGGTATTGACTTCGGTTGGGATCATCCTACCGCTGTAGTGTGGGCGGCTTGGGATAAAGACAACGACGAAATATATATCTACGATTGTTACCGACAATCCAAAGCATCACCGTCAGTACACGCCGCATCCATCAGGACACGCTCTGAGAGCGTCCCTATCGCGTATCCTCACGATGGCAATAGGAGAGATAGCATGGGAAATCCGGGTCTTGCAGACCAATACAGGAGCCTTGGGTGCAATATGATGTTGGAACATTTTACCAATCCTCCAGCCCTCGGACAAAACAAAGGCGGTAATTCCGTAGAAGAAGGTCTGATGGATATGTTGCAGTATATGGAAGATGGGAGATTCCATGTATTCAACACATTAACAGATTGGTTTGAAGAATTTAGAATGTACCACAGAAAGGGCGGTAAAGTAGTTCCGTTCAAAGACGATTTAATGAGCGCGACACGGTACGCAGTATTATCACGACGATTCGCTGTTTCTGGCAGTGATCCAACTTGGACAAACGATATAGAATATAAACAATATGGCATCATCTAAAGTAACAGACGAAGAACTATTAGCCAGAGTTCAGGGAGAAATCACTGACTCTCTAGGCTATAATGACACTGTATCCAAGCAGAGAGAATCTGCTATGGATTACTACTATGCACTTCCATTTGGTAATGAGGTAGAAGGCAGGAGTCAGTACGTTGATTCTTCTGTTATGGATACTATTGAATGGATTAAACCGTCACTGATGAGAGTGTTCGCCAGTGGCGATGAAATGGTTACATTTGAGCCTCATGGACCAGAAGATGTAGAGTCGGCAGAACAGGCCACCGATTACATCAACCATATCTTTACAAAAGATAACAACGGTTGGGAAATCCTCTACACTTGGTTCACTGATGCTCTTTTACAAAAGAACGGCATCGTTAAAGTATGGTGGGATGACTACGAAGACTGGAACCGTGAAGAATATAACGGTCTTGACGAGCAGGAATTCAACTTACTTATAATGTCGCCAGACATTGAGGTTATGGAACACACTCCATACGTTGATGATTATGGCGCGAAACACGATGTTGTTATTAAAAGAACCTCATATACAGGTCGGGTAAAGATCGAAAACGTACCACCTGATGAGTTTCTTATTAGCCGTGAGGCTAAAGATATTCAGGACGCTAGGTTTGTTTGCCATCGTGTCAGAAAAACTTTGTCAGAGTTACGCCTTATGTATCCTGATGAAGACCTCGACCCTAGAGAAATGGGCGGTGGTGATGACGATATGGCGGCTTTCTCTTCTGAAAGACTTAGCCGTTACGAGTTTGACGATTCTGCTAACTACTTTGAAGGCTGGGGTTCTCAGTCTGATAGCGAAGAAGCCCTAAGAACTTACTGGTTGCATGAGTCATTCCTTAAAACAGACTACGATGGCGATGGTATTGCCGAATTAAGAAAGGTATGTTCGGTAGGCAGTAAGATTCTTGCTAACGATCCTATAGACAAGATTCCGTTTGTTAGTATTACTCCGGTAAAGATTCCTCATAAGTTCTTTGGTTTGTCTATTGCAGACCTTATCATGGACTTACAACTCATTAAGAGTACGTTGATGC
>VTLG01011979.1_pt1 | contig 11527 bp, 11 predicted proteins | sample 4694571 | NCBI WGS metagenome assembly VTLG01 (sample SAMN12604809, study PRJNA352737) | marine metagenome | biome: ENVO:00000447; feature: ENVO:00000209|ENVO:00000569|ENVO:01000036; material: ENVO:00002151; isolation source: viral sequences binned using virsorter ... | reverse complement strand
CATTAAACCTACCTGTAAGTGAGTACACTTCTTACAAGGCAAAGGTTTCAATGGATGGATATGAAATAGAATACAGGGCTAACGATCCCAAGACTGTTAATAGAATCAGAGAGGTCAAGGAGAAAGGTGGCTTTCTGGGACTGGGTAACAACAGGGAAAGCATTATTGAACAAGTACCTGTTGACCAATCACTCCGTAGTCAAGCATCACCAGACTCATGGGAGCAAGCAAAATCAGAAGAGTGCATCAAAGCAATCGGATCAGGAGAAGGAACAGGTAGAATCGTTGGGGGTAGCCTCGGTGGTGCTGTTGCTACTACTGGTGTCGCCTCTATTCCTTATGTCGGTTGGGTTCTTGCTGGTGCAGCTACGATGATCGGAATGAATCAAGGTGGAGAAATCGGTGGACAGATGGCAGAAGACCTGAGCAAAAACTGTTAATCAATTCCTTAAAACCCCGAAAAATTTTCGGGGTATTTTTTTGCCTAAAAAGTCGCTACCCTACCCACTTGGGTATGTAAACAAAGAACAGAACACAACCCCAGAATGTGACAAGGGCAACGATGTCAGTAAGTCTTTGGTTACCTGCTAGTATGAGTCCTAGAATAACTCCACCAAGCCAGATCCAATCCATCGTTGAATGAAACTTCTTCCATCCATCACCAAACTCTTTGATGAGTTCATCTCTTAATTGTGCAAAGAATTTAGATTGGTGTCGCATGATAACGAACCCCTCATTAAATACCATCACAAAAAATCCAATCCAAAATATCATATGCCAGTTTTTTTAAGTCGTTTACTAATGAAGTCAGATGATTCTGTGTATAAATTATTCTTTTTAAATTCATTCACGAATCTTTTAAGGTATGTGGATTTTAGAAGGTAAATTTCTCTCTTCTTTTCATTCTCTTCTAATTCATACTCATAGTTTGTTACAGATTTTGATACTGTATTACCATTAACTGTTACTGCTTGAGTTCCATTGAAGTATGTGTAAGGAGAATCATAGAACTTTTTATCTACTGTTAATCCACCCTTTAATGCTATAACATCTAGACCATCTACAGTTTGTCCAGATTTTTTCTCTATTGTTTCATAGTGATGGATGCCACTGTAGGCCTCTGTCTCTCCATATTTATCCTCTGCAATTTGACGTACTGATTGTGTATTCAAAGGTAATGCAAAGAGAGGATTGATAAAATTATTTGTTAGTATTATAACCCAATCGTAGAAAACACTTCCATAATATTGATTTGCAATGGTTTCTATTTTTATATCATCTTGTATTGTATATTTTTTATAGAACGTAGTATAACCAAATATGTCATCACTTATCTTATATCTCCTAAAGAAATTCTTTGTAGTAATGAAATCAGATTCCGAGAATGGATATGTGATTGGTTTAGAATCATATTCTATGTTGGGTATTAGTGAGAAATACATTAGAATCCTTGCTCCACTTCGTCTGAGAATATAAGTTTAGTCTCTTGGAAATTCAATCTAATTTCCGTAGCAACTGGAGAACCATCACTGTATGTAGCATAGGTGTTATCAGGAGTATAGTTAACAACTACATTACTGATAGCACATGGTTTGTATTGTGCTAACCATTGGTGTGGTTTGTTCCCTTTCATAAAGGTAAACTTACATAGATGTGGTACTCTAATAAAGTTTTCACCAGCTATTGTAGTCTTTCCTTTTCCTGAACCACCATCTCCACCAACATTTGCTCCTTGACTTTCTCCTTTGGTTTCATATTTTACATCGTTATGGAATGTTAATGATTTTTCTTCAGCACCCCACATAGGTAGTGCTGCTCTCCTAAATGTTTGACATATGGTACGTATTATTGCTGCTTCTTCTGCGTTTCTTGGAACCATTTTAAATGACATTCCAATCTCTCTAAGTTCAGGAGAATCATAAAGAAGTTCAGCGTTAGGATTTAACACTACACCTCTTGCTGATCCACTAATATCATTAACATCAAGGTTACCACCAACACCTGGAACTAGGTTTAATACGTTGCTTGTTAATGAATCTTGTATTGCTTTTATATTACCACTAAAATCTCCTGCTTTTTGAAGTGCAAAAGCATTGTTACCACCAGCAACTGCTGCGATTGCTGCTCTTCCCATACCAGTGAATGCTTTACCTTGCCATCCTGCTGCTGTAGTATTACTTAAGTCTTGTGGTATAGGTAACATTATAGTTGGATATGCTTCATCAACTTCCATTTTTGATATTGATGCGTTATATCCAGATCTTTTGCTGCTTACTGAACCAGGAATAATTTTTTTATCATCATCAGGATCTTTTGTTCCTCTAAAATTCAAACCTTTTGCTGCATCTTTACCGAATGGTGGTATATATTTTCCAAATTGAAAGAACACATAGTCAGTACTCTTTTGTATCTGATCTACAGGCCATCGTTGGGTTTTATTATCAGGACTTTGACCATCTAAAGGAGCAGCAGATATTTTAAATTGTGCTGCTTTTTCTACTGCCTTTCTTCTTATCTCTTGATTCTTGAGAAATTTATTTAGACCCTCTTCAGCCCACACGTCATTCTTGTCCTTTTCAGACAATTTATTCCAATCAGACCATTTTATATTATCTGGCTTTCTGGGGTAACCTTTAGCTTTATTTTGAATCTGTTGCAATTCATCTGCATCTATATCTAATGGTCCCATATTATTTCTCTACCATTGTGCGGCTTTTTTTAGTACCATAACCACGAACGACCCTTCTTTGTTTGATTTTATCATAGAAGTTTTCGTTTGTTTCATCCCAGACAACCTCCATTGGATATGATTGTTCGCCTGGTCTTCCTCTAGTTTTTCTTACAAAACTTTCTACTGGAAGTAGGATAGCAGTAGCCCATTCAGCTGCTGCTAAGTCAAGTAAGAAACCATCAACATGACTAGTTATATATTTATGGAAGCAGTTGCGAGGTGCGTCAATTCTCCCATCCATTAATCTCTTTACAACCCATGCTCTCTTCTTTGGTGACATGTAATGTAGGTTGAGACCCCAGAACTCATGTCTAGTTGCTCTTATTACATAAACAAGCGGAAATGTATCATAATATGGTAGTTTGTTTGCAGTCTTTGCTTTGTACTCAAACATATACATGTGACCTGAGACTGCATATCTTCTTATTTGGTTATCATCTTCTTGTTCTTCTTGACCCATACTATCTTGTACTTCATCACGTATAAGTCTTTCAGGGTTATCATCAACCCTTATTGCAAATTTTCTAACAGCATTTCTATACCATAGGTAGGATTTTGTTTCCCCACCTGCTGCTGCTTTTACTTTTTCAAATATAGTTTCGTAACCTGCGTCTTCTTTTACAACAGGTACTTGTATGTCTTTAAATCCTTGTGCCATTTTTTCATACCGCTAAGTGATCCTCTGTGAGTATTAAAAATTTCATCTGCCTATCGTCACAGTAGTTCTCAGCAGCGTCCCATTTAGAACGGTTTACTGCAAAAGTTAAGGCCTCTCGTTTGTAGGCAGCAGTTCTCTTATCTTTACCATATGGAGGTTTAGTTTGTTTCTTAGGTTTGATTTCTACTATGTACTTAGATATTTTTCCGCCTTTTTCACGGACCTTGATATAGAAATCTGGATAGTATCTATGTGGTTTACCATCAATGGGTGATCTATATGGTATGATGACTTCCTCACTTCCCCACTCTAAAATAGTTGGAGTAGTGTCACAATATATCATGTATTTTTTCTCCCATAGTGATCTATACACTATACGAGAAGGATTTCCACGATACTTTTTAATGTTCCTTGGTTTATAAAATCCTGAATATGCCATATATAATATAGATTCCCACGATTATATTTAGAGTGCCAGGACCAGTAACACAAATAGACCAGTTCATGAAGAAGATTGGTAATAAGGGAGGAATGTCTCTTACTACTGGTTTTGATGTACATTTTCAATTTGGTGACAATGTTGCCTTTGATAGAAGATTTTATACTAATGGAGATGATGATATAGTTCATATGCTGTGTGATGAAGCACAGTTACCCAATGTTCAGTCAGCAACTGCTGGTATGAACAGGTATTTGGGTGAAGGTATAGTACAATATCCACATACTAGGATTCATACTGATGTAAGTATGGGGTTCTTATGTGATGCTCAGATGACACCGTTTAAGTTTTTTAGTAATTGGTATGCATCCATTTATGGAGATATGATGCCTAGTGTTAGTGGTTCTGGTATAGAGGGAGCAAGAGGAACACAACCACTGCCAGTTAATCGTGAAAATAGATTGAAGTATATGGATGAGTATGTTTCAACATGTAAGATTATGAAGACAGAACCTAATGAAGTATCACCTGGTGGTAGAGTTTCTACTGTTATCATGTTAGAGAATTGTTATCCATATTCTATTGATGCAGTACCTCTTGCTTATGGAAGTTCACAGGTTACACGAGTCAATGTAAACTTTTATTATTCAAGGCACACCATTGCACATGGTAATCCTGGGAATGATCAGAATTTTAATATTGGATCTTTCTTCAGTTAGTACCAGCAAATTCGGATTTTCAATTCCATAAAACCCGAAAAAATTACTCAGCATATTTTTTGTCAAAAAAGTCGTATATATAAATATACGACTTGAATTAGTTTTTATGGCATTACCAAAGGTCGGGTATCCTACGTATGAATTGGAATTACCCTCTACAGGCAAAACAGTTAAATATCGTCCATTTCTCGTAAAAGAGGAAAAAGTGCTATTAATGGCATTAGAGGGAAAAGACGAAAATCACATAATTAGTGCAGTTAAGGATTTAATCAAAAATTGCGTTATTTCACGAATTAAGGTAGAAACGCTTCCTAGCTTTGATTTAGAATATCTGTTTTTAAAGATTAGAGCAGCATCTATTGGAGAAGTCATTAATTTAACTGTTACTTGTCTTGATGATAATAAAACAACAGTAGAAGCACAGGTTAATATTAATGAAGTTACTGTCAAGAAGGAAAAAGGTCATAGTACCAAAATCATGTTTGACAAAAATACTGGTATTGTGATGAGATATCCTAGTATGAAGGAATTTGTTGATAGAGAGTTTTTACAGAAGGAAATGAAGACCGAAGAGGTATATGACTTTATTGCAGATTCTATAGATCAGATATTTGATGATGAAGAGGTTTATGATTCAACCACAACAACAAAGAAGGAATTTCGTCAATTTGTTGATGGTTTGACAACTAAGCAATTTGAGAAAATACAAGAATTTTATTCTACAGCACCAAAACTCTCTCATACGTTTAAAGTGAAGAATCCTGAAACAGGAAAAGAATCAGAATACACGATTGAGGGCTTGCAGAGTTTTTTCGCATAGCACTCTTCCAGAATAGTCTGGAGAGTTATTATAGAATTAACTTTGCGTTGATGCAGTACCATAAATATAGTTTGAGTGAAATTGAAGATATGATGCCTTGGGAAAAGGAAGTTTATACAACATTCTTAGTCCAATACCTTGACGAACTCAAACAAAAACAAGAACAGGCAAAACACTAGTGGCAGCACTCCAAAAAACATGGTCGGGAGATTTAACGCAGGAAATTGCGGGTAGGATTTGGGATGCCATTAAAAATTATGATGAGGAGCAAAAACTTAAGGAGGCCTCTCCTAAAGTTAAACAAGCAGCTAGGGAATTAAGGAAAGAAGATCCTGATGTTCCTAATGTGCAGAGTATGAGTACTGCCATAGTAGTTAAAGATGCTATATTACCAGTTCATATTAAAGTAGAAGATACAAATAAAGAGGTAAGAAGGTTATCTGGTAAGGTAACTGCTCAATTGACGGGAATTGCTGATACCACCAAACTAATTGGTGATCAGAATGCGATGATTGAAGCCAAGTTGGATACTATGTTGGCTCTTCTTCGTGCTCGTGGTGCTGGTGAAGAGGAAATTAAGGATGGTGTAACTGGTGGAGGTGGTACTTCTGGTACGGGTGCTATTGTTCCAGTGTCAAAGAATTTGGGTGATGGGTTAGGTGGTTTTTTAGGTAAGAAGTATGCTGCACAAATACTTAGAAGGGCTTCAAAGTTTCTTAGGAGAAAGATTCTTCCTAGACGTTTAAGAGCAGGTGCGAGACTTCTTAGGATGAAGGGAAAAAAGTTTTTGCGTCCTATAACTAGACAGTTAAGTAGAGTCCGTCCTAAGAATTTAATGAGAGCAGGAGCTCAAAGGTTTATAAGAAGTGGTATAGGTAAGAAACTTACAAAAAAGTTGGGAACAAAGGCTCTTACTAAAATAGGTGGGAAAGCACTTGGAAAAGCTGCTGCAAAGAAAATACCTATAGCAGGTGCTGTTTTTGGATCTATATTTGCCATCCAGAGAGCGATGCAGGGAGATTGGACAGGAGCAGGACTTGAACTTGCATCTGGTGTTGCATCTATATTTCCTGGCGTTGGAACAGGTATATCTGTTGCTCTTGATGCTGGATTGATGGCAAGGGATATTCATAAGGAAGTAAAATCTAATACACCTGTTGTACCTGAAAGAGAAATGGGATCTGGAACTGATGTAATGGGAATGTTCAAACAGGCAAGTTCATTACTACTTTCATCTATGATGCCAATAGCAGCATCTGCTGGAACACTGCCAGAAGTTAAGAACCAAATTAAGTCTGCTGGATTAGATGATGTTGAGATTGCTAGAATGCAACCTCCAACAGGACTTAGCATAGGAAGAGGTGGTAAGAAGGTATCTTTAGGATCAGTTGAACCTACTCAGGAGAAAATACCAAAATTACCACCTCTTCCTGGTTTAGATAAACCAAAGGGTGATGATAGGAATATTCTTCAGAAGGGTCTTGATTTTACAAAGGAAAAACTTGGCGGTGCTTGGAATTGGACAAAGAAGAAAGCAGGACAAGCTTGGAATTGGGTAAAAGAAGGAACTAAGGCAAATGTGGAAAAGGTCAAAGCATTTGTTTCTAACACGGCTGAAACTATTAATAACTCAGAGATAGCAAATAAGGTTAGAAATGTAATAGGTAGTGAAAAGGATGATGGTTTTATTGGTCCGAAATGGATGGGCATTAAAAATCCATTTGCTAAGGAGAAAGATAAAAATGTAACTTCTGAAACAGCTGCTGTTCCTAATGGAACTAAATCTGAAACTTCTGGTGGAGATTATGATCAATTTTCTGGAGCGAAAGCAATAATGGATATTGATTCTAATATCACAGAGAAGGGTGCTGCATATCTTGCAGGTAATATACAACAAGAAAGTGGTTGGGATGGTATGAGATCATGGGGTCAAGTGTTAGGGGATGGAACGTCACGAAATGGTGGTTTAGTTTCTTGGGCATCTTGGGAAGGTGATTCTGCTAGATTAGGGAAGATAGAAGATCATTATGGTAAAAAGATAGATGAAATTAGTGAGCGTGAACAATTAGTGTGGATGCTTAAAGAAATGAAGCAAGATTATCCTTCAGCATACTCAGTTTTCACTAATCCAAAAGCAACTGTTGAAGATTTAAAGAAAGCAAGTATGTCGTATTGGGGTTATGGTCATGAAGGATCTAGATTCCGTTATGCTGAGAAGATACACCAAGAAATGTTGAGACAGAAATTTAATCAACAGAAAGAAGGTGCAGAGAAGGGTGCGATATTACCATCAACTGAAATTTCTGTAAAATCACATCAGATTCAAGATAGTAGTGCTGTTGTTGATGAAATTGAAGATGCTGAACCACCTCAACCTATAGTTTATCTAACTAATAGTGAGATATCTACTAATCCACTTGTTATGGTTAAAAAATCTTCCAATAGTAAAGATTTTGTTGAACAATATCGTTTCATGTCACTAGGAGCAGCGTAAAATGGCAGCACTTCAGAAAACTTGGACTGGTGATCTTACTTGGTCTATAGCAAAACAAATTGGAAATCGTGTAAAACAATCTTCTGCTATGGCATCTGATGAACGTGCCTATGCAGAAGCGATGGCAGAAGATGGTGGAACATCATTAGATGAAGCAGGGATAGGTAGAGGATATTTTTTCAGAAGAGCATTAGGTAGTAGGTTTGGTGGAGATGCAGTTGCTAGGACTAGGGGTAGATTTGAGAAAAACCCACCAAGAGGAAGAGATCCTCGTGGCACTGTTGGATCTAGATTCCGTGGTGGATTTGATTATAGTTCATCTTTTTCTCCAATTAAGAGTAGTCCAATAACTCCTCTGTTGGGTGGTGGCGGTGGTCCTGCTGGATTTTTAGGTGGTGGCGGTGGTATAAACCCTGAGGTAGTACCTAATGATACTGTTCTCGGTAAGATGATTAATATCACACCTACTGCTGGAAGATCAGGTGGTATTGTAGTTCATGACCAGAAATTAGGTAATTTTGTATCAGCAGTTGCAGAATCATTGAGTGCTAGTATGAATTCTATGAATACCAAGGCAGATGGTATTGATGAAGGTATGATATCTGCTAAAGATGGTCTTACTGCTACTCAGAAACAGTTAGAAGAGGTTGGTGGTACTTTAGAGGATAAGTTAGACGCTATTATTGCTGAGATAAGAGGACAGAATTCTCTTCTCAGGAAGCAAGAAGATGAAGAAGAAGTTGCTAAACAGGAAAACAAACTTGAACAACAAGATATAACTGATGCAGAGAAATCTGGTACTGATAGATTTGCTGGTGTTAATGAAAAAGTAGATGATGTTTTAGCAGAAAATCAAGCAGAAGATGCAGCTGAAATAGCATCACAACAACAATTGATGCTACCACCAGCACAGGAGAAGGAAAGAGGTGGGTTTAATACTATTCTTCATGGTAAGGAACAGGATCTGTTAACTGGTAAGACATTTGATGGTCCAGATACAGGTTATAAGGCTAATACTTCTGGTAATATTGCACCAATAAACAATTTCTTTACTAGAGGACAAACGGGTGCTGCTTCTAAGACGGGAGGCCTTCCAAAATCAGCACCAGTAAAAACTGGTAGAGTACAAAGTCTTGCTAATATTCCTGAGATTAAGAAAGAGACAGATAAGTTAGCAAAGGCTGCTGTATTACCTGTTCAAGCATCAGGTGCTATGACATTAGGTGTCTTAGGACAATCAATGGGACAAATGGATGGTCTTGCTGGTGAGAAGGGTGTTGAGACTGGCATTAAGAAGATTGCAGCACCAATAGCAGGAATGTTTGGTGTTAAGAATTCTATTGCTAATAATGTAGCAGGTGAAGTTGGATCAGCAGCAGATGCAGCTAAGAGATCAGCTTCTACTGCTGCTGGAGATGCAATTAAAGAAGGTCCATTCAAAGGAGTCTTTAATGCTCTTGGTAATACAGTAAATTGGGTTAAGAGTTTATTTACTAATAAATCTCAAGATCAAGCAGAGAAAGGTGGTTACTTTAAGTCTACCAGTAACATGGTATCAATAAATGCAGAGAAGGGTGCAGTTATTAATGGTCCTAAGACTGGATATCCTGTGAATATAGGTGGTAATGTTATTAATGCACATGGGAAAGAGCATGTTCAAAAGGTTAGTCAAGGTATTCAGATTACACCATTAGATAATTTTGCAACAGATGGTATACAGGGTAATGAAGTTACTCCTGGTGGAGATCTAAATTTATCTTCTAAACGGTCATTTGAGCGTGGTGGTGATTTAAACATTAGTAATTCTAGACGTGTTCAACAGGCAGCAATGAATGCACCATCTTCTAATAAGACTGATATAGTACAGTTAAACTCTAAAGAAAGAGAGTTCAATCGTATGCTTACAAAGGTTACTAAGATGGATCCTGTGGTAATAAATAGTACGAATTCAAAGACTGATCCACCACCTCAAGAATTAGAACACATTGCAAATAGAGGTGATTGTGCTTTAGATATGATATATCCTCCCTTAGTATAAGTATGGCAGAAACAGAAAAGTTATATGCATCTTCTTGTGAATGTAAGCAGATTGCATTGTATAAAACAGGGGAAGAGAGTAAACCTTATGTAAACCTTATTGGTATGGCAGTGACCATTCAATACCATGAGGATATTTTTTGGCCATCATATGGTGCTACCATGACGGTAGTAGATAACCAAGAGAATATTATTTCTACTATGCCCATTCAGGGATTTGAAAAGGTTGTCATGGAATTTGAAGATGTTCTTGGTGAGCAGTATAGTTATACTTTTCGTGTGTGGTCAATTTCAAATAGGGTTGCTAGAGAAAGAAGAAACACTTATACATTAGGTTTGATATCAGAAGAAGGATTAAGAAATGAAGGTATTCGTATCAATACTATTGTTGAAGGTAATACTTCTACAAAAGTTAAACAACTGTTATCAGATTATTTGAAGGTTCCTGCTGGAAAGATTGATGCAGAAAAATCTGCTACAAGTATAAAGATTTTACCAACTAAAAAGACTCCTTTCACATTGATTAGATCTTTACAATCAAAGACAGTTTCAGAGAGAACAGGAAAGATAGGTGCTGCTCAAAATCCTCCTGATAAAGTTGAAGTACGATACGGTAGATATGGAACAGGAATATCAAAAACAGTAACAAAGACTGATGTTGATCCAGCAATAGCAGACAAGGCATCTGGTACTGCTGGTTATTTGTTTTTCCAGACTAGAAAGGGACATGTCTTTAGATCAATTGATAGTTTAGCTTCATCTGATAAGGAATTTGATGGCAAGCCTCCAGTTAATTTAGAAGATCCCTTTTTTATGTCTGCTGGAAAATCTGCTGAAGGTGATGAATCTAGAAAAAGGATACAAGAGATAGCATTTGGAAGGGAATTAAATTTAATGAAGAAGTTGAGAGAGGGTGCTTACTCATCTCTATGTTGCTTTTTCAACATAAATACTGGAGAGTATGATGAGCAAGTATTCTCCCTAAAAGATATGTGGAGTAATATGTCCCATATGGGAAGCAGTCCTTTCCCTGAAGGTCAGAAGCAATTGTCAGATTACCCAACAAGGGTTATGTCAACCATTGTAAATCATGAGAATTGGTATATGGGGTCTAAAGTTGCCTCAAATGAAGATAAACATGGTGGTAGTGGGGATAATAGTTATCCAGACTGGCAAAAGCATTTCCTTGCTCAGGGTATATCAAGAATAGGTATATTGTTTAATCAAGAACTTAATATCTCTCTTACAGGACATCTTGAATTATGTGCAGGTGATAAAGTTGAGGTTAGAATACCTAACCAAATGCCAGATGACGAGAAGAGACCTGTGTGGGATCCTGAACATAGTGGCACATATTTGATCAAAAACCTTAATCATCAGTTCAATATACCTAGTCAAAGTGTATATACTGTGTTAGAGTTGATTAGAGATTCCCAAGGAATCAAAGACCAAGAATCAAAAGTCAAATGAGGTAACATATGGAAAGCATAGAAGCACATATCAAAAAGGATAAAGAAATCCTTGATGATCCGACAATTAATGCTGCTGCTCGCAGACATTATAAAGAAGAGCTTCATGAACTAGAAGTTTATGAAGAGCATCATCATGAGGAGATAGTAGCAGGAGATC
>VTLG01005560.1_pt1 | contig 11528 bp, 14 predicted proteins | sample 4694571 | NCBI WGS metagenome assembly VTLG01 (sample SAMN12604809, study PRJNA352737) | marine metagenome | biome: ENVO:00000447; feature: ENVO:00000209|ENVO:00000569|ENVO:01000036; material: ENVO:00002151; isolation source: viral sequences binned using virsorter ... | reverse complement strand
TTTCTTTAGGTTTAATGGGGATGCTGCTCTTCGTACAATTAGCGCTGACATATCGCGCGACGAACAGATCCACGTCGGAAGTAATAGTCTTGTATGTAGTGAGTTGGGTTTACGTCCTTCTCCTTCTCTGGATAAACTTAGGAAAGCCACAATTAACTGGATTGTTAAACCTCTAGGTATAAATACTGCCGATAGATATTTGGACAAAAAATTTTGGCTGGATGCTAGTGATCGCTTAATGTATGAGGGCAAAGCCCCCGAATTTTCTGAGACACAGCGAGCTCGTATGCCAGCATTCTTCGAACATGCAAACACAAATCTCCCTAAGTACGCTTAAGCTACACTCAGATAAGTTAGAAAAACTGGTTGACCAATTGGATACTGAATTCCCTTGGCAACCAGTCCATCCAAAAGAACCTATCGAATCAATCATGTATCGTGCTGGACAAGACAACGTGGTACGTAGATTAAAACAATTATTAGACGAAGAAAATGTGCCTCTTTAATGAAGCGAGAAAAAGCAAAGGAGGTGGTTTCACTCCTGGGGTAGCACCTATAAAAGAAACCGATACTACATTAGCTGAAGGAAGACCTCTTAGAAAAGAATCTGATAAGCCTGATGTTCTTTATGGTGACGACGCTATGAAAGAACAACAAGGTGCGGTCCAGAGAAACCCAGCATCTTCTTTAGCTATCAATATACCTAGATCACCCGAAGCAAATACCAGCGGGGTTAACACAGTATGATGTACGCGAAAGAAAGGTATTCAAGATTAGCTGGTAATAGATCTTCGTTTCTAGATACAGCTGTTGAATGTTCTGAATTAACCTTACCTTATTTAGTACAACGCGATACTTCCAGTAAGAATCATAAACATTTATTACAACCTTGGCAATCAGTCGGAGCTAAAGCAGTAGTAACATTAGCAGCAAAGCTTATGTTAGCTATGTTACCTCCTTCTACAACCTTCTTCAAACTACAAGTCAGAGATGATAAGTTAGGTGAAGAGATGCCACCTGAAATCCGCAGTGAATTAGATCTATCATTCTCTAAAATGGAGAGGATGGTAATGGATTACATTGCAGCTTCAAGTGATAGAGTTGTAATCCATCAAGCCTTGAAACATTTAATTGTGTCAGGGAATGCACTCATTTATATGGGTAAGGACGGTCTTAAACATTACCCACTACAGAGATATGTAGTTAACAGAGATGGTAATGGTAACATCATTGAGATCGTAACAAAAGAATTAATTAGTAGAAAAGTATTAGGTGTTGAGCTGCCTATGAAAGAACCGAATGATGTTAACGGTGAATACAGCTCACAAGACGATGATGTAGAAGTGTACACTTGCGTCAAACTAGACAATAAAAGTGGACGTTGGACATGGCATCAAGAGGTCGATGATATGATCCTCAAAGATAGCCAAAGTTCAGCACCAAAGAATGCTAGTCCTTGGCTCGTCTTAAGATTTAACACAGTTGATGGAGAGGATTACGGAAGAGGACGTGCTGAAGAATTTATTGGCGACCTACGTTCACTTAACGGACTCTCTCAGGCACTCGTAGAAGGCTCTGCAGCAGCCGCTAAAGTGGTATTCCTTGTATCACCCTCAGCGACTACTAAACCACAGACTCTAAGCCAAGCAGGCAACGGTGCTATCATTCAAGGTAGACCAGAAGATGTAGGCGTAGTACAAGTAGGTAAAACTGCTGACTTCTCTACAGCTGCACAGATGGCTCAGCAAATTGAGCGTAGAATACTAGATGCATTCCTTGTACTTAATGTACGTCAAAGCGAACGCACTACAGCAGAAGAGGTACGCCTCACACAGATGGAATTGGATCAGCAACTCGGTGGAATCTATTCACTACTCACTGTTGAATTCCTTGAACCATACTTACGTAGAACATTACTAGTTCTACAACGTAGTAATCAGATTCCTAAGATACCTAAAAATCTAGTACGTCCTAAGATTGTAGCTGGTGTTAACGCATTAGGTAGAGGTCAGGACAGGGAAGCTCTTACTACATTTATATCAACTATTGCACAGACTCTCGGACCTGAAGCATTGATGAAGTTTGTCAACCCTGATGAAGCTATCAAGAGATTGGCAGCTGCACAAGGTATTGATTATCTAAACCTTATTAAGTCACAGCAACAGTTACAACAAGAAGCTGAGCAACAAGCTAATGCACAAGCTAACCAAGCACTTGTAGGTCAAGCAGGTTCGCTAGCTAGTTCACCTTTACTAGATCCATCTAAGAACCCCGATGCTAAAGAAGACTTCCAATCATTAATGGGAGGCATGGCACAACAACCACCTGAACAGTAATTATGGCAGAAACATTAACAGTAGATCCTAATCCACCTGCTGAGATAGTAGGTGAACAGGACGGAGTACAATTAACAGCTGATGAGCAAGATTCCTTAGCTGTTGGTGAACAAATGGTAGAACAGCAAGAAAAATTACTTGCTGGTAAATATAAAGATGCTGAAGAATTAGAAAAAGCATACATAAATCTTCAAAAAAAATTAGGGGAAGATGGCAAAGAAGAAACATCTAAAGCTGAAGCTGAGCAAGAAGAAGTGTTGCCGGAAACACCTGAAGAAGACGCTAAAGAACTTAGTCCAACAGCTCAATTAATTACATCAGCTTCTGATGAGTTTGATAATAATGGTCAGCTAACACCTGAGACTTTAAACAAATTAGCATCAATGCCTAGTAAAGATCTTGTAGAAGCATACATGCAACTGCAAGCTAATCAACCAGAGGCTGGTGCAGTAGGAGACATCACAGATGCTCAAGTTAATGAGATTAAAACAGCAGCTGGTGGTGAAGAAGCTTATACTCAAATAACTGAATGGGCTAGTAACAATTTACAAGATAGTGAAATAGCAGCTTTTGATGAGGTTATTAATTCAGGTAGTGTAGATGCTATACGCTTAGCAGTAAATGGATTGAAAGCACAGTACGAAAATGCAAACGGATATGAGGGTAGAATGTTGACAGGTAAAGCTCCAGTACAACAGAAGGATGCTTACCGTAGCCAAGCTGAATTAGTTAGGGCTATGAGTGATCCTAAATATGATAATGATCCTGCATATAGACAGGATGTTATTTCTAAATTAGAACGATCAGGTAACTTACAATTCTAAATATAACGTGCCGACCCGAACCTTCGTCATCGGCTCATTAACCTATTTATTTATCTTAATGACCTCAAACGTACATGCTCGTGAAACACAGGTAGAAGTATTAAAATCTCCTACAACTCAAGAGTATTTTCAAAACGCTGAACGTGTTAACGGATGGCTCGCAATGATTGGTTTCAACGCAGCTGTTGGAGCCTATATTTTTACAGGACAAATTTTCCCTGGAGTTTTTTAAATGACTACAGCCACACTAAATAAATCCCCTTTGCAAAATTGGGATGAGTTTTGTGACTGGGTTACTAGCACCGATAACCGCCTCTATGTGGGGTGGTTCGGTGTCCTTATGATACCCGCACTTTTAACTGCAGCAACTTGTTTTATTATCGCGTTTATCGCTGCACCGCCAGTAGACATTGACGGAATACGCGAACCAGTCGCAGGCTCTTTACTTTATGGAAACAATATTATATCTGGAGCTGTTGTCCCTAGTAGCAACGCTATTGGGATGCACTTCTACCCGATCTGGGAGGCAGCTAACTTGGATGAATGGCTCTACAACGGAGGTCCATACCAACTTATCATCTTCCACTTCCTTATTGGCATCGCAGCTTATATGGGACGACAATGGGAACTTAGTTATCGATTAGGGATGCGCCCTTGGATAAGTGTTGCTTACTCAGCGCCCGTCTCAGCAGCCTTTGCTATCTTCTTGGTATATCCTTTCGGGCAAGGAAGTTTCTCTGACGGTATGCCGTTGGGGATATCAGGAACGTTCAACTTTATGTTTGTCTTTCAAGCGGAACATAATATCCTTATGCATCCTTTCCATATGTTGGGAGTTGCGGGGGTATTTGGTGGAGCTTTGTTCGCTGCTATGCACGGATCATTGGTCTCAAGTTCCATTGTTAAAGAAACATCAGATATTGAATCACAGAACTACGGATATAAATTTGGACAAAATGAGGAGACATATAATATTGTCGCTGCACATGGTTACTTCGGTCGTTTAATTTTCCAATATGCGAGCTTTAACAATTCTCGTTCTCTTCATTTCTTTCTTGCTACTTGGCCAGTGGTTTGCATATGGCTTACCTCCATGGGAGTCAGCACTATGGCTTTTAATCTCAACGGCTTTAACTTTAATCAATCTATCCTTGACGCAGATGGCAGGGTAGTGCCTACGTGGGCTGATGTATTGAACAGAGCCAACTTAGGTATGGAAGTAATGCATGAGAGAAACGCACACAATTTCCCACTTGATTTAGCATCAGAGCCGACTCGAACTATCGCCATCGGCTAATTTAATAAGCGGCTCGGAAAGTCGAATCCAGTAGAAGCAACAGGCAGCTGCGTCCGTTCATCCCTAACGGGACGCATGAAACCACATCATGGAACGGGGGTGTGGTACTAAGGAGAAGATCAATGCAAAAAAAGATCCAACTAAGGTATCGCGGCGTGCCTTATACAAAGCAAACTTAAACTTTATTAATGAAAACATTAGCACTAGCACTCGCTTCCACACTCGTTGCAGTACCGGCTTCCGCCGGAGTCTACGTGAACGTGGAGAACAACGGCTCATACGATGGAGCTGATTATACCGGATCTACCACAGACCTCCATGTAGGTTATGAAGGTGGAACTGATAGCTTTGGGTATTACATCCAAGGTGGACCAGCAATCGTAGCAACCGATGGTGCTGACGATACCGATACTCAGGTGTCAGGTAAAGTCGGAGCAACTGTAGCAGCAACCGATAAGCTTGACTTCTATGGTGAGCTCGCAGTCCAAACTAACGACGGCGATGTCGATAATAGTTGGGCTACTAAAATAGGTACTAAGTATAGCTTCTGATGATACTTCCAGGTACAACTGTTGTTGTAAATGATAGTACATCTATTTATAATGGTTACGAGGGTTTCATACAGAGAATGGAGCGTGATAAAGCTGCTCTATTAATTGATAGTCACCCTTGGGAAAAGTTAATAACTATCCCACTTAAACATTTAAAAGAAGTATGAAGTATCTTGAATCCCCATGGGCAATATTCGTTCTGTTCATGGGGTTCTTTATTTTTGTAGAAGGTCTACACATGTATGAACATGAGCACTGTAGATCCTGCCCACCTTGCCAAACAGAGGATTATTAATGGCACAACAGAACACAGGAGGGTTCGGGGTAGCAAACCCTGTACCGTATACTCCTGAAAATGTAGATATCAAAGATCCTCCTGATACACTACCTAGTGATAAACAACCACCAGGAGTAGATGAAGAGGATGATTTTCCACAGTCCTTAGAAGAGGCACTGCTAGGAGAATAATAGGAGGGGGAGCACCTCAGAGTCGGACTCCCTTTTCATTGGCTTTTGCCCCGTACGCGGGATACCATTAGCCGTCTAGACGGTGGGATAGACCACAATACAAATTAAATATAGCGCAAAAAATTTTACGTACGTAAGAAAGTAAACTATACAATCCTTTTAGATTAATGGCTCAACAGGCTACAACTGCCAATGCCAATGGTCCTATTTGGGGTGGTGCCGATAACGGCGCAGTCGCTAACACTACCGAAAGAAGAGCTTTATATTTGAAGCTGTTCAGTGGTGAGATGTTCAAAGGTTTCCAACGCAATACAATTGCTAGAGATCTTGTAACAAGGCGAACCCTAAAGAACGGCAAGTCATTGCAGTTCATCTACACGGGTCGTACCAAGGCTGAATTCCATGTTCCAGGTCAGAGCATTCTCGGTAATGACGAGAAGTCTCCTCCTGTAGCAGAGAAGACCATCACTTGTGATGACCTATTGATCTCAAGTGCTTTCGTTTATGAATTAGATGAGACACTTGCTCATTATGACTTAAGGGGAGAAATTTCCCGCAAGATCGGCTACGCACTAGCCGAGAACTATGACCGCCGGATCTTCCGTGCGATCACAAAGGCTGCAAGACAGCCAGCACCGGTCAACATGACTAACTTCAAGGAGCCCGGTGGAAGTATTGTTAAAGTTGGTGCTGCTAATAGCACAGCCGCAACTGATGCTTACGACTCAGCTAAGTTAGTACAAGCCTTCTTCGAGGCAGCTGCTATCCTAGATGAGAAGGGAGTTACAGGTGAGGGTCGTGTTGCAGTATTGAACCCAAGACAGTACTACGAATTGATAAGGAACTGTGCAACTAACAACCTTATTAACCGTGACGAAACAGGCGACGCCTTACAATCTGGTAACGGAATTCTTGACATTGCAGGCATCAAGATCTACAAGTCAATGAACATTCCATTCCTGGGTGACTATGGTGTTAACCTAGCTAACCTACCATCTGGTGCTGTATCTAATATCAACGAAGCCGCTTCCAAAGGTAGCTTTATTGGTGAAGATATGGATGACCAAGACGCATCTGCTACTCCTAGTGGACAGAAGACCGTTAACAACTACGGTACTGCTGCTAAGTTTGGTGGATCCTGTGGCTTGATCTTCCAGAAGGAAGCTGCTGGTGTGGTTGAAGCAATCGGACCTCAAGTTCAAGTTACTTCAGGTGATGTATCCGTGGTTTACCAGGGAGATGTCATTCTAGGACGCTTGGCTATGGGAGCTGACTACCTAAACCCTGCTGCTGCTGTTGAACTCGTAGCTGGAATCGATGTATCTAGCAACTGGAACAACACTGCTGTTTCTAACGCAAGCTTCACTTAAGCTTATATTTTTAACCAACATATGGGGAGTTCTCACGCTCCCCTTTTTTTATTCATAAAACTTTATGGCTTCCACGACAATTGATACCGAGACCGAACTCTCCGCTGTAAACTCAATACTGGGAGCTATCGGTCAATCACCAGTAACAACATTAGGTACTAGTACTGTAGACGGTACTGTAGAAGCGTATGACAACCCAGAGGTTGCTTTTATATACAATCTACTTAGAGATGCTAATATAGATGTACAAAATGAAGGTTGGCATTTTAATACAGAAAAACATATAAACTATAAACCAGATGGTAACGGTAAGATACCTATAGCTAACGACGTTTTAAAGATGGACGTTACTAATGGATGGGCTGCTAGACAATATGATGTAGTGAAACGTAATGGATATTTATACGATAAGTTTGACCATACTGATGATTGGTCTGATGCATCTACAAACGGTATAGATTTAGATATAACAAAATTATTTTCTTATGAAGACTTACCTTCAGTATTCAAAAGATATATAGTTTACAAAGCATCTACAAGAGCTGCCACTCAACTTGTAGGTAATCCACAACTAGCTCAATTGTTAGCTCAACAGGAAGGTATGGCTAGAGCTGCATGTATGGAGTATGAATGTAATCAAGGTAACCATTCTATATTTGGATTTCCTGAGGACATTGTTCACAACACTTACCAACCTTGGAAAACTTTACGGAGATAATGAATGGCAGGAATCTCACAAACCATACCTAGTTATTATGGTGGCATATCCGAACAAGCTGATGAATTAAAAAACCCAGGTCAAGTTAAGAATATTGTTAACGGTGTCCCTGACTTAACATGGGGATTATATAAAAGACCTGGAGCAGAGAGGATAGTAAGCCCTGATACTAACGGTTTACTAGCTAATATCCAAAGTGGAGGTAGTTGGTTTCACTACTATCGTGATGAATCAGAAGGATCTTATATAGGTCAAATAGCTTCAGATGGTAGTGTACGTATATGGAAAGCATCAGGATTTAATGTTGGAGATGAGCAGACTGTTGCTTGGGGTAGTACTGACGGTGCTAATGAAACTAATCTTAAGAGTTATTTAGCAGCTAGTAATACAGAAGACATACAGTTTACAACTATTAATGATACTACACTTGTTAATAATAGAACTAAGTCAGTAAAGATGACTGGTGATAAAACATCAACTTCTCCTAACGATCACTGGCATTATATTGAAATACTAAGAACTGAGAACGGTAGGCAATACGGTTTCAATGTTTATGAAAATGAAAATACTACCACTATAGAAACTGCTACTAGATTAAAAATTAATAGTACTACTCTCGATACAGATTGGGGTACAGGTAATTGCCCTGGTATAGGTACTCAAGTATTTGGTGGGTCAGATACTAATACTAGTTCCAGAAGAAATTTAACTTTTCGAATTACAACTTTAGGTCAAGTAGGTGATAGAAATAGTGATGATGATGGAGATGCTGGATCTAACTCTTTTAGATGTGCTTATAGTAAAAGTGTAGATTTATTATATGGTGGAGAAAACTGGGAAACAGGTCATACCACTACTGTATCTTTAAGCTCAGCAGCTACTAGTTATAGTTATACAATTAGAGTAGAAGATCATGAGTCTTTAGCTACTAAAGGTCATATGAGTGGTGGTTTTAATGGTATATGTAGACCTGCACCTACTCCTTGGGATGCACAAACAGCTGTATCAGTAGAAAGTATATTAGGTGGAATGAAAGATGAATTAGGTGGCACTAGTGTTGCTTATCGTCAGGTTGGTAATGGTTTATACCTAAGCTTAACTTCTAATTTTAATGTCGAAGTTCTTCATCCTGATTTAATGAGGGTATGCTCACCTACAATTAATGATGTTTCTAAACTACCTTCACAGATGAGAAACGGTGCTATTGTTAAAGTTGAAAACAGTAGTATATCTGATGAAGATAATTATTATATGAAGTTCATCCCTCTTAATGATAGAGATGGTTCAGGTAGTTGGGTTGAATGTCCAGAACCAGATATTCATAAAAAGCTTGACTCATCTACTATGCCCATTAGGATAACAAGAACAAGTATAGCTAATGCAGGCGGTGGTAGTGAAAAAGCAACTTTCACTGTTGATAGAATTACCTGGAATCAAAGAACAGTGGGTGATGAAACTACTAATCCTATTCCTGAATTTGTAAGTAGGCAAACTGCTTATGGTCATAGTGCTAATGAAGATAGATTTATAAATAAAATATTATTCTATCGAAACCGCTTATGCTTCTTGTCTGGTGAATGGATTGTAACATCTCAACCTGGTAATCTTTATAACTTCTGGAAGAAAACAGCTTTAACTGTTAGTAATCAAGATCCTATTAATATATCATGTAGCTCTTCGTTACCATCTCCTCTATATGATGGTATAGAAGTTGGTTCAGGTTTACTAGCTTTTACTACAAATAGTCAGTATTTACTATCATCAGATGATGCAATTTTTAATTCAGATACTGCTAAACTGAGACCTGTCTCTTCTTATAATTATCACAAAGATATCTCACCAGTATCATTAGGAACTACTGTAGGTTTTGTAGATAATTCAAATAAATACAGTCGTTTTTATGAAATGATTGGTACTAGAAGAGAAGGTGACGCTATAATGATAGATCAAAATAAGGTTGTACCTACTCTCTTAGAGAAGAATATAGATTTAATAGCTAATTCTAGAGATAATGGTTTAGTTTTCTTTGGTAAAACTAATGATCCTAATGTAGTAATTTATAAATATGTAACAGTTGGAGATCAAAGAATACAATCAGCATGGTTCAAATGGAAATTTAAGAACAATTTAAGATATCATTTTGTAGTAAATGATGTTTATTATTTCTTAGATACGGATGGATATTTACAAAAAATAAATTTAGTCCAATCCTCTTTTGATCCAAGTATAACTGAAGAAGGTACAAACTTCTTAGTTCATTTAGATAATTGGACTACTATATTTGGTGGTGTATTCAACGCTTCAACAAATTTAACTACATTTACAAATGGTACTAATAGTTGTGTATCTGCTTGGATTAGTGCTGTAACAAGCGGTACTTCTAATCTAGTTGTCATTGATACAGAAACTGGCAACGATCGTTATGGACGTTATGCACCTTGTACAATAACCAGTGGCACTACATTTACTGTACCTGGAGATTGGGCAACTAATGTAACAAGTGAGACACCTTTACACATAGGTTATTTATATGATTACCAAGTAGATCTACCTAGATTTTACACATCAAAACAAGTTGGTCAGAATAGAATAGCTGATACTAGCGCATCTTTAGTGCTACACAGACTTAATTTAAGTTTTGGTAAGATAGGTTTATATGAAACAACCCTTAATAGGGTAGGTAAAATTGATTACACAGATGTACATGAATCAACTGTATTGAGTAATTACAATGTGTCTGATGCACCTTACTTAGATGAAGTAATAAAAACTATACCAGTATATGAGAAAAATAAAAACGTAGATGTAACAATTAAATCTTCACACCCTGCTCCTGCAACATTGAGATCACTCTCATGGGAAGGAGATTATTCACCTATGTACTATCGACGTGGCTAATTACATTCACCCAATAACGTTGGAGGCTGCTATTGAAGTAGCCTCTAATCTACGCCCAGAAGACCGCAGAGAGGTCGAAGAAGGTCATGGGGTAGATTCATATACATCAATCATTTCCAAAGCTCAGGAAGGCTCCTGTGTGTATTTTAACGTGCCTAACGGCAAGACTGCCGGTATGGCTGGAGTCGAAGATGATGGATGTATATGGATGTTGACAACTGATGCAATTTACGATTACCCATTAACATTTGCTAGAGAATCTAAGAGGTATGTTGAAAGACAAACTCATGATACTCTATGGAATATAATTGATAAGCGTAACACTGTTCATTTAAAATTACTCAAATTTTTAGGTTTTAAATTTTTGGAAGAAATTTTTCATGGACCTAATAATTTACCCTTCATTAAATTTTACAAATGAGTTTTATACAAAATTTATTCGACCCAGGAACATCGGCATATAATGCTAAAGTTAAAGCAATGAATGCTAAACGCATGTCACTTGCTATGGGTAGAAACGTTCAATACAAAAATAAGGGTGCAGCTTTTCGTCAAGCTAAATGGGGTGCTGTTACTGACAGAAGTATAGCAGATAGTAATGTATATGCCAAAGCTTTACAAAATCAATACGCTGCATTTCAAGGGTTTGAAAACTTTGCTAGAACTAAAGGACAATTACGTGGTCCTACAGGCGAAGGTTCAAGAGCTGCTGAGAAAGGCAGGACTGCTGATTACATGGCACTGCTTGCTAAACGTCAAGACATTGAACATGGTTTAAGAGAAAGCTTTGGAGCTGCTTACCATGGTCAGTTACATCAAAATGCTGTAAGACAACAGAATTCAATGATGGCTGCTAGAGATAAACTAGGAGTACGTCCAGCACGAATGGGTCTCGCAGGTACAAGAAGCACTAACTGGGGTGTAGCTGCATTCAATATAGCTAAGACTGGTATAAGCTTGGCATCAGGACTGCAAGGTATGGGTATGTTTGGTGTTGTAGATCCAAGTAAACCAGGATCAGGAACATTAGGCGGATTATTAGGAATTACGTAATGGCATTATTTAA
>VTLG01003833.1_pt1 | contig 11528 bp, 14 predicted proteins | sample 4694571 | NCBI WGS metagenome assembly VTLG01 (sample SAMN12604809, study PRJNA352737) | marine metagenome | biome: ENVO:00000447; feature: ENVO:00000209|ENVO:00000569|ENVO:01000036; material: ENVO:00002151; isolation source: viral sequences binned using virsorter ... | reverse complement strand
GATAAACTGAACCATCAACTGTAATTTCTTTAGCAAAATAAGTTCTATTACTTAATGCTCCTGTGCCTGTCATTTTAAAATAGAAAGGTTTGACAGCAGAACCTTCATCAGTAATTATTACTTCACCGTAAGTTGTGTCACCTTCATAAGTTGCAAAGTGTGCTAAACCTTGTGATGTTCTAGCTGCAGCACTACGACCTGTAAAGGCTGTATAGTCATCTCCACCACCTGCTACACTAGCTCTATTAATTTGTAGCCAAGTAATGCCGTCTAGTGTAAAATATACGTTAGTACTTGAACAAGCTATTACACCATCTGCGTATACATGCAATCCTAATATATCATTATCTGTACTAGGATTGGCTGCACTTGAGCCACCAAAGGCTGAAAATCCATTAATTCTTCTATAACCACCAGCCACATCAACTTCAAAATTTCTTAATCTTGTAGCTGCTCCGGGTCTACGGAGTAACTCAAAAGAGCTAGAAGACTTATCTAGTCCTCCTTCACATGCTAATGCGTATGGTTGTGATGCCATTATATATGATCCGTTGACATATATGTGGGTACTGGATTTAATAAAGCAGAACGCATTTTCTTTAATCCTTCTTTATAATCTTGTAAAGCAAAAGCTGCGTTTTGTGGAGAATCTTTAAATTGATGAAAATGATACCTTGCTCTAGCCATTAATACCGGTGTAAATACATCCGGAAATACTATCGCATCGCCATGTGCAGATAATGCTGTAGGTAAATCCCAAGCAAAGAACCAAACTCGATAAACTTTATCAGGTATTGGACTTACTCCAAACTTCCTAGCATCGGGACTACGAATAATAAATCTAGGTTCTCCGTAGTTTTGAGAATCTGCATCATCAATATTTTCTTGTTCTCTTAAATGATCTTTCCATTCTTCTGTTGTAATAAATTTTAAGTTTCTACTTGTATAAGGAGAACTTGCTCCACTTACACCTATAGTAGTAAGATAAAAATTATCCCAATCTATAGAACCATAATCATTTATTATACTTGAACTCGAGGATTTTAATTCATACCAACGAGTTCCTGCTACAGTCTCAACATATACATTACCATAAAAAGGGTCTGTAGCACCACTTTCTCCTGTTGCTAAAAATCCCCATTGGGGTTCTGCCATAACTATATCATTGTATGCTCTATTGATACAAGATTGAGCATGTCCTTGAATCCCAACTGCAGCACTAAAATTAGCTGAAGTTAAAACAACTTCGTTTAATTCTCTGAGCAGTTCATTTGTTAATGTTAAATATGTTGTTGCCATTAGTCTTCTCTATTGGTTAGTTAGGTTTTGCCTTGCTCATAGCTTTTTTAGTACAATATACTCCACCCTTTTTCATACCTTTTCTTTTAGCTTTCTCGTAATCTGCAAATCCTTTTTTGGTATAAGGATAATGTTTTGCTCCTAATTTGGGCATTATGTTTAACTATCTTTTTTTGTTTTTGTTTGTGTCTTTTTAGGTTTGCTAACTGTTTTAGGTTTACTTGCTGTAAAACTATCTGTAGTATTCTCGCTTACCTTTTTCTTTTGTGGAAATAATGGTTTTAACCATCTTCCCATTCTAGCATCAAAGTTTTTTTTAAACTCTTCTAGCCATATTTGAAATCCTATTATCATAATTTCTCCTAAAATTAAAGTTCGGGAGAGTCGGTGAAGACCCTCCCCACTTTAGGATAATCAATAAAGATTACCCTTTTGTGCCTTAATAATTAATCAGGTAATACACCTAAATGTAAAAACTCGACTAAATAAGTCACAGTTGTAGCTGCTGTCGCAAGATTATTTGCTAAAGGTTTTAGCCTTATATACAGTGTACGAGCTGATGAGCTGTACAAAGTAGCTGCAATAACAATTGCTTCCGAAGTAGCAGGACCACCTACAACACCTGCGGTTACACCAGTACCTACAAAGGCATTGGCTGCGTGACCGTGTGAATTTTGAATAATATATAAAGGTACATTAGCTGTCCACGTTACTGCTGATCCACCATCATCTAAGATAGCTTTCTCATCAATAAGCTGACCACCACCTGCTGCAGTTCCTAAGTCGAAATCGACATCATCGCCTGAAGCTCCTGCTGTAACAATGTTACCTGCTGGAATTGCCACAAGACTACGAATAATAGTATCTGCTGGTTGTGTAAATGAAACATCATAAGTTGCGTCAGCAGTTACTGCAATAGTTCCTGTAGTAGCTGAAGTCCATGAATTAACTGAATTATCAGAAAGTCCACGAACATCACTTACTTTTGCTGAGTTTCGCCCTGTATCTCTTATATCTATAACTGGGTTTGCCATTTTTTATTTCTCCCCTATTTAATTAAAAATAGTTATATTGTTTGTTTTAAAATTAAAGTTCGGGAGAATCAATAAAGACTCTCCCTACTTTAGGATAATCAATAAAGACTATCCTTAATGTTTGACTACTTAGTCAATACCGTAGAATGCACCTACAAGGGCTTCGTCTCTAAGTACTTTCGCACCAAAGACATGAAGACCACGCACAATGTCACCAAACGATGTTGGGTCTCTCAACACTTCTGTTGAAAGGATTGTGTTAGCAGTTGCAGTAGATGATATGTGTCCAGCCAAACATTTACCAGCAGCATTAGATGTGTCAGCAATGTTGTTTGATTTGTACATATCAAATCCACGTAATTTTCCACTTGATACTAGTCCGTTTCTGATTGAGCCTTGTCCAGCATTGTAGTCTACAGACAACAATTTAGAGCTAGAACTTCCTAGAACTTCGTAGAAGTCAGGACCTGCAACAAACCAACGACCTTCTTCAGGTACGTTTTGGTCGTCTAATAGTCTTGCCATTCTACCCATAAGGTCTAGAGGGTCATGTTCATCAGTACCGAAACCAATGTCTAGATTACCTGTTCCATCAAAAGTTCCAGATGCTAAATCAGTAGCACTGTCAGACCCTAACACATGGTTAGGTGATGAAGCAGATAAACCAGCAAACATAGTTACAAGTACAGCAGCATCGTAAGCATCTTTCAATGCGTATGCAGCAGAACTTGAAGCAACTTCTTTAAAGTTAACGTGTGACATATTTGTTTCAATATCATCTACGATGAATTTAAACGCATTAGCACTGTCAACAACTAAAGATGTTTCAGCATCTGTAAGTCTAGTTTCTGTGGTATCGGCATTTCTAGTATACGCTGATACAGAAATAACGGGTTCTTTGATAATGTTAACTGAGTCTCCAAAAGAACTAATCTCACCGGAATAATCGGTGTTTGTGATAGCTTCAATTACAGACGACTTTCTAAAGAAGTTTAAAACCTTTTTAGAATAAACCGCAGGTAAAAAGAAACTATTAGTTTGAGTACTTACAGAGTTTGCAAAGTTAGCATCGGTATCCGTTCCGGGTTCAAAATATTGAGCCATGGGATATTCTCCTTTAAGTTATAGTTTATTTTACTAAACTATATATAGTTTATTTTATGATTCTGCCCTGTGCCCAAGCCTCAGTGATAGCATTTTCATGCTTATCATACTCAGCCATGCTCATTGCAGCAATCTCCTTTTCTGACCAAACTCTCTCTTGTTGCGGGTCTACACTAGTTGTTTTAGTGGAAACCATATCAGCAGCAGAGCCTTTGGTCGGTTTAGTAGAAGATGACTTAGTTTTCGGAAGGTCCATTCCAATATCTTTTTTAAATAAATCTATAGCACGTGAAGCTAGGTCGGCATCGTCAGCGTTCTTGTATATCCAATCTTGAATAGACTTAGGCTGTTCTTTTGCCCAATCGTGAAAATCATCGCTGTTGCGAATATCTTCAAAATCAGGATGCTTGTCCATTAACCTTTTTTCTGCACTCTCTCGTATTAACTCTGTCTCACGTTCTTGGAGTTTGCTAAGGCGTTCTTCTAGAACTTTTGCTTTAGTCTCCGATTCCATATGAGCTACAGTTTCTACAACATCATACACATCAGGATAATCTGTTCTGAATTTTTCAAGTTCTTCGGGAGACTTTGGAGCTTTGTAAGCTGGTCTATTACTAGCAGCTTCGTCTAAAAGTTCTTGTTCTCTCGACTTAAACTCATTCAGTTTAGAATCATAATGCTTTTTTAAATCATCGTAGCGTTTCTTGTAGTCCGGTCTCTTGTAAGGTTCGTCCTTCTTTGATTCCAACTCTTCTTTATTAACACTTCCTTCAGCTTCCACTGCAGTAATGTCATCGCTTTTAAACAGCCTATTCTTTGGTTCTTCAAAGTATAAATTGTTAGATGATACAAAAGGTTTATCTTCTCCTTCGTGCCAAGACTTATTTTTATTATAAGGGTTTGGCGTTTCTTCTTTGACTTTTTTATTTTTAGTCATCTTTTTTCTCCTACTAAGGGCTTCGTTCACAAGGTAGCTCTATGCATAGAGGGCTTGTTTTGTAAAGGTCGCCTTTCGGTTTATTTTTGATAGAGTGCCTATAAATAGGGTAGCTCTATCCCTTATTAGCCACTAATGGGTCTATAGAATCTGCGAGGATTTGCTCTTTGCATGTCTAATAGTTGTTCTTCCTCTGTGAGAGGTTGTCTTCTATTATACTCATCATCCTCGTTTCCATTCATATAGCCACCATAAGCGACTGGTTGTCTTTGATCTGCTGAAGCTTCTGCATCTTCCATCATCTGCTGAAGATTATCAGCTCCGATTTCTTCTACAGCTTTAGTAGTAAAGACAAATTCTCCGTCAGATAACCTTGCGGGTATACTGTCAGAGACTCCTGAACCCGGTCCATCAACAGGACCAGACCCAGCAAATTCTGAAGCGACATCGAAAACTTTATCAAATATCATTGATAGTTCAGGATTCGCTTCTAATTGTTCCATTAAATATTGTTCTTCTGATTCTTCAAGAGCTTCATCTAATATGAAGTCCATGTAGTTATCTTCCATATCATCGTCTGATTCCATATCAGGCATTGATGCTTCGTATTCTTCGTGAGTTGCACCGGGCATTTCTGTGCCATCGGGCATTTGATGTGTTGGCATTTCTTCTGACACGGCTTCTTCTTCCATAACCATATCGTCTGCTAGTAAAGAACCGCCTTCAGCGTACTTCATTTTACCGCCTTTGTATTTTTTTACTTTCTTTGCTAGGCTTTCAGAAACTTGTACATCTACACCTGCTTCTAAAAACCTATTATTAATTCTATTAATAAGTTCTATATCAGTAGCGTTATCTCTCATTTCTCTTCTAACTTGTCGTAAGTCATTTACAAGTCTTTCGCCTTTTCCCCATCCGCCCATTGCCATACCTGCTTTAGCCAAGATTCCTGAACCCCATAAACCTTGTCCAGATTTAAGATAGGAGTCTCTTTGGTCACTTTTTAAAATTTCAATGTCTTGGTCTATAAACGCATCATATCGGTCATCAGCAGTTGGTACTCCTCTATCTTCTTGTAACATATTATTTCTCCTTTGCTCTGCCTATGTTAAGGGCAAACCAATCTAAAACTTTATAAAGTTTGCCAATGATTTTATCATCTGAAGGTGTAGGTGTTACAGCAGCTATTAAAGATGCTCCAGCAACACCAAGGTACGATTTGAATTATTTGTATTACTGTTGAAATGAAATCTAACATTTTTTATATCTCCTCTTTTTTTCTTTCTACTGCTTCTTTAACCTGCTCCGGCAACTGCTCTAGGCGTACCAGCGAATTGATCTTCCCCTGGTAACGGAACATTTCCTGTTCCGATGTTGCCACCACCAGTGCCTGTAGGTCCAAGGTCTTGAGGTTGTGCAGGTGTTCCAGCAAGGCTTCCCATAGGTCCTTGTTGTTGGTTAATATTTTCAGCTTCCGGGCTAACGTTTTGTCCAGCATTTTGCATTCCTATAATTTGTGCCATGATTGCAGCTTCTTCAGGGTCGTTGAGTATTTCATCAGGGTCCAAGTCTAAGCTGTAGGCAAGTTCACTTATGAGTTTAGAAATCTTAACAAACGGAGCAATAGCAGGACTTTGTGCAGTTTGAAGGAACATAGTCAATCTTTGAGAACGTACTTCTTTTTGCATCAAGCTATTTGTACCAGTAGCTCTAACTTCTAAATCACCTTTAACATCAAGTGAACCTTCAAAGAACTGCATGTTCCATTGAAAGTATGCTTCACCTAACGGTTTTAATAAAAAGTCATCAAGATTTTTGACAACTGTTTTAATATTTAAACTAGCTGCTCCAAGTAACATTGACATACCTGAAGCAGTCCTTGTCATACTTTGAACACCTGTTTGTCCATGTGAATAAGATGGTAAGCCCGTTTGTTCGTCTGCAAGTTGTCTAAACTTGTCGAACATCATCATATTCTCTGTAGCTGTGTTTGGGAATTTAACCCCATGAATAGCTTGTCCCGGCATTCCAGCTTGTCGTCTGAATATTTTACCCGGATATATTTCCATTGATTGTCCACCAACAAGGGCAGACTCATCAACATCAAATATTAATGAACCACTCAAGGCTAAATTATCAATAGCCATTCTCGCATGACCATTCATAATTTGCTGTGAATCATCCATGTTCTCTGCTATTCCAATACCAAAGAAGTTATATGGGTTCTTTTCGTATGGAAAAGCGTTGTATGGTAGTCTGTATGGAGTAAATGGATTAACAACTGCTCTAAGTAATTGATGTCCACATACCCAAGCATTGACCTGAACTTCATCTAAATCATCTACTGTTTCAGGTAATTCTAAACCAACATCACGTGCATACTCTGCATCCATGATTCCCCAGTATTCTAAAACTTCAAAGTTATTTCCTACTTCTTCATCTGATCTTGAATCATCTTTAAGACGAGATTCAAAGTCTTGTTCCGTATAGTTAGCTCCCATTTGGATACAAATTCTAATAGCATCCTCATTAAAATAAGGCATGTTACGAAGTTGTCTAAGCTGTGACTTGTTCATCTTATGACGATGAATTACAAACTCACACTCATCTATATTAGTAGCACCGGGGTCAGGATAAAAATCCCAACAACTTACAAACTCAATTCTAGGTACTCTGACTTCAAACGGATTAAAATTTCTTTCTCCATCTTCACCAGCTTCCCACTTATTTAATTTTTTATTAAAGTTAAAGGGTCCTTTTAAAATACCTGTACCTAAAAGTGCTCCCTCTAATAAAGCATTTCTTATTTCAGAAGAGCCGTTAGATTCTTCAATTTGATCGTGGATAAGTTTTTCCATTCTTCTTGCAGCTTTTTGAGCTGGAGAAACTTCTGGAATTTGTGGGTTTGGACTATATCCTTCTACTAAGCTATCTTCGACTTGGTCTTCAATCGTATCAGTAAATATACCTTTTTGAAATGTAGCACCCGGTTTAAGAACTTTACCATCGCCTTCGTAACCCACATCAAATGGATTAGCCTCTTCTACTCGATTACCAATATCATCAGGTAATGGAGTGTCTACTCCTAGCTGTCCTTGATCTACATGAGCAACGTTAAGTTCACCTTCAGATATTTTAGTTTCAGCAATTCCTATTGGAAATTTACCTGTACCAAAGATAACATCTACAAGCTGACCAAAGGCTGCAAGTACTTTTGTTTTTGTAATCTTTACAAATACTCTAGACTTTTCAGACTCTCTAAACTTAACAGACTTATTATAAAGTCCTCTATAATTTTCGTATGCTTTTAACCAACGAGACTCATCTGTCTTTCTAGAGTCTTGAGCTTGTTGAAATCTATTCTTAATAATCCCAACAAGATTAGTTTGTTGGTCAAACTCTAGGTCAAGAATTTTACCTGCTTCACCCTCTACTTCTTCGTAGATGTTGTCAGCATTTAAAAATGTATTTTCGTTGTCTGCCATTACAAGGATTTTATGTTAACAAGGTTTTGCTTTTGGCATATCACCTTTTTTGTAAGCTGGTTGTCCGCCTTTATTTAAAGCAACTCTACCACCTGTAGCATATCCCGGTCCTTTGAATACAATATTTCGTTTCTTCTTTCCTTTTGGGGTTGTTCTTTTTTTATTTTTTATGTGCCAAAGAAACGGTGCGTCTCCGGGTTCTCCTGCTTTTCCAATTGGTTTCATGTTTTTCTCCTAAATGTTTTTAATATCCAAATATTGAATCAGAGGGTTGGTAGATTTCTCTTTTTAAACCTCTAATCCTATCTAATGGGCTTTCCATTCTTGGTCTGCTCATTATCATATATCTTAACGCATCGTATGCGTGGTCCGAAGCATGTGTATCTACATCTTCAGGATTAGTTTTAGAAAGTGGTATACTTTGTAATTCTCTTATTAAGTTAGGACATATATTAAATATCTGTAACTTAGGTCTGCCGTTTTCTCTAACCTTTAGGAACTCATGTATTTGTACTTTACCTTGAACTCTGTTCTTATCTGCACGTCTTAATTTGTGACCTGCTTTAATTAAGGCTTCACCAACAGTAGGTCCAGTTGTGCCTGTCTTAGCCCATGCTGAAGTATCTAATACACCGGGAACCGAAAACGGGTCTGCAAGTTCCATATCTCTTATTATAACACCTAATTGCTCACCTGTCAAGCCTTTTCTGTATAATTCTCTATAAATTATTAAAGTTCCGTCATTTATATCTACAATTCCCCATAAACAACAGCTTTCTGAGGCATATCCATAGTCAACTCCTTTTAATCTTTCCCATGCAATAGGAAGTTCAAAGGGTGTAATAACATGAACATCAGGGTCAAACTCTACAAAAGCTGCACCTTCAGCAACATCCCAATTACCTTCAAGTAGTTGTCTACGCTGAATAGGTGGTAATGACATAAGCATTTGCTCATACACACCATCTTTTGCAAGATAAGGATTATCTGCTAATTTAGCTGGAATAAATTTTCTACTTAATCCATCGTGTCCTAAAAAACTTGTGTTGTGTTCTGCTGGTTCTACATATCTTTTCTTTACCCAATGCGAACCAACACCACCGGGGTTAGCAGTACAGCGAAGGTAAGTTTGTATTTTTGGGTCAGTTGTTCGTAGACGAGAAGCTAGATAGTTCCAACTAAACTCTGTGGGTAAGTGAGTAATCTCATCAAAGCCTATCCAACTATATGCTTGTCCTTGATATCTATATACGTCTGCGTCTCTTTCAAGGAATCCAAATTCTATTTTAGCTCCACTTGGAAAGTTCCAAAGCTTTTCAACCTCACGGAACTTAGCACCGGGGAAAGCTTGTGGATAAAGCTCTCTGCTTTTATCTATCATCTCACGTAACTCTGGCATAGAACGTCTTAAGATTAAAGCACGATGGGCTTTCTTATGACAATATCGTAGTGGGTCAATAATCATAGCGAATGACTTACCACCACCTGCAGCACCACCATAGAGTACGTCTTTTTCCCCGGCAGCTAAGAAATCTGTTTGAGGACCTTCGTTAGCGTGGAATAAAACATGTCGATTTTCTATGTCTTTTTTAACAGCTTTAGGAAGTGTATCAAGTTCTGATTCTGTAACAGGACCTTCTACAGTCTTGTCAAGTTTTTGAATGGTTTCTTTTTGTTTTTTAAAAGATTGTCTAGCGTTGTTAAGCTTGGCTTCAAGCTTTTGAATGTTACGCTGTTTTCGACCCACAGTTGCACGAGCAGCTTTGATAGCTTTCTCGGTGGTTGTTTTTGGTCTACCTGCTTTCTTTTTTGGGGTTCCGTCTTGTTTTAAGACAAAATTACCTTCATCATCTTGCAAGTAAAGATGTGGGTTCAGCTCCCAATCTCGTATCTCGTTTTCCATATTTCTTGTCTATGTGTTTTTTTAAACCGGGGGTTGACATCTTTCTATCGGTTTTGTATTCTAACCAATCAACTGCAGCTTGAAGTGACACCTCTTCACCAACTACCATCTGTTCAGCAACTTCTAAAGCTTCAATTTCTTCTGGTATAGGTTTTAAAAATGTATCGTACTCGTTCTCTAACTCATACCCAAAAGGTATAGTTGATGTAACTCTTTTAATATAACCGTCTTGCATTTAATCTTTAGTAGTTTCTCTTTTTCTTAATAATTTTATAAGATCGTTCCAACGATAAAGTTTTTTAGTAACATCATCCCAATACCAACCTTTGTTTGTTTTGTTTTTTAAAATATCCACGCTAAAATTAATCCAACCAGAACACCTTCAGCAAAACAAGCCCACCACATTTGGTAATCTGTTAGTGCAAAATGTTCTTGAAATTCTACAATTAATTTTTCGTGTTTTTCTTTTAGCCAATAACTCATATCTAATACCTCTTATTATTTTATATAGAACTGGGCTTCCTGAATAGATAATGGAAAATTTCTAATCAGGAAGTCTCTTACGTCTACTTGGTTTAAGATTGCTCTTTAACCTCGTGACCTTTAGACTCCTTCTTATTCTTGTTGCCAAATATTCTTTCCCAGTTATCTCTGTAGTCTTGAGTATAAAAGCCGGGTCTGGGATTAGCACCTTTGCTTCCGTGTGAGTTTTTATAGATAGGTGATTTAAACGTAACGGGTTTCTCTTCGCTGCCTATTACTTTACCTTTGCTCATTATCTTTTAATGTATTGTTCTATTTTTTGGAAAAGGAATAACGTTATCTTTATATTTAGTTTTAGTTTTATTTACTTGTTCTATGGGTTGGTCTTGAACATAAAGACTCTCAAGTTCACCTACTACTTCTAAACCATTTTCAAATGCAGCTCGTTCTGCTGTATGTAAATCTTGAGCAACAATATTAGGACCGTTATAAAGATTATTATCGGGTGCTATAAATTCAGTTAAAAATATTTTCATAATATATTATTGTTTTTTCTTTTTTTTCTTATTTTACTAAGCTTAGCAAGGCGTAGAACGTTTTGTATTCTACCAAATTTCATAAATTTATGCAGTTTATAAAATAACTTTCTCATCCCCTTTTTAAACTATTAAGCCTAAATATTGACCATACCAGTTACGTATGAACAAGCCTATAAGCCAACCACAAATAAATAGTAAAGTGGCTGTAAATGGATATGTTTTACAAAACAACAATAACTCATTTAGAAATAACTTCATGTATTTCCTCATCTTCACTTACTTTTTTAGTATCTTCTATATCATCAGATTCATCGTGTTGAGTTGGATGCCAACTAGGTTCTAAATCATCTTCTGCCTCTATAACAAGTGCTTGTTTTTCTGGTAAGATAAAGATACCACCGGCAGCGTTATGATCTATCTGTATTCTATCTGTCTTGGCAACACCAACTCGGTCTAAGACAGTTTGAGCAGCTTGAAGTTTATTGTTAGCTTGAGGTACGGGTTTATTCGAGTTCATAACTTCTATAATTTTAAAAGCTGCTGTAGGTGCTTCCCTTGCTAGTACGTCTGAGGCTAAATCGACTACTTCTTCTTTTAATGATTTTAGTACTTGATAGTGATTGCCTGAATATCCAGCAAGTTCGGCTGACTTTTTGAAATCTCCTTTGGTTTCAACAAGATTATTTAAAAATGATTGTTGCTTTTCAGTAAGATTACGTTGTTTGTTTTGTTGAAGGTATGTTG